>ERZ791923.688-NODE-688-length-45529-cov-8.315565_pt1 | contig 45529 bp, 24 predicted proteins | sample MGYA00510133_ERZ791923 | MGnify/ENA primary metagenome ERZ791923 (study PRJEB30046, sample SAMN00792106) | human gut metagenome | study: EMG produced TPA metagenomics assembly of the A metagenome-wide association study of gut microbiota in type 2... | reverse complement strand
TTATAATTATTCTAAATATAAAAAAGAAGTAAAAAAATTTTTTGCAGCTCATCATGATTATGATATTGTACATGGACACATTTGTTCATGTATCAATATTTATTCTTCTATCGCAAAATCATATGGTATCAAAACAATTGCACACAGTCATTCAGCAAACTTTGGTTTAAGTTTAGACACTATTTTTACAAATGTTGTATCATTTCATACAAAATTTATTGATGATTATTTTATTGGTTGTTCTAAGAGAGCTGGGTTGGATCGATATGGATCAAAGATTGTAGAATCAAATCGATTTGATGTTTTGTGTAATGGTATTGATGTTACTAAATATCGTTTTGATGAGATGAAAAGAAATGAATTGAGAGCTAAATTAGGTATAGAAGATAAGCTTGTAATAGGTCATGTTGGTCGTTTTACATATGCTAAAAACCATGAGTTTTTAATTCAAGTCTTTAATGAACTTCAAAAAGTAAGACCTGATTCTGTCTTATTATTATTTGGACGTGGAGAATTGGAAGATGATGTAAAAACACAAGTACAAGAACTTCATATTGAAAATAAGGTTCAGTTTATGGGTGTAGTCTCTAACGTATATGACTATCTTAATGCTTTAGATGTGTTTGTTTTTCCATCAAGATTTGAGGGACTTGGTATTGTATTAATTGAAGCACAAGCGTCTGGTTTGCCTTGTATTATTAACGATACGTTGACTGATGAAATAAATTTGACAGATCAGGTTCGACGAATTTCTTTAAATGCACCAAAAATTAATTGGGTAAATACAATCTTAGATGCGAAAGTAGAGAATCGATTGAATGGGTATGAAATTGTAAATAATTCACCTTATAATATAGATAAAGAAGTTCAACATTTACAAGAGATTTATGATAATTTAACAAAATAAGGAGGTATGTATTTTGAGTACAGTATTATTTAAACAATATGATCCTGTAGTATTAAAAAAATTACAAGGTGTACAAACACAGATGTTGAAAGATGTACTTGATGTTTGTGAAAAATATGATCTTCCTTGTTTTTTGATTTATGGTACAGCCATAGGTGCAGTTCGTCACCAAGGTTTTATTCCTTGGGATGATGATATTGATGTTGGAATGCTTCGTAAAGATTATGATAGACTAATGGAAATTTTCGATAAAGAATTAGGGGAGCATTATGAATTATTAACGCCAGAGATTGATTCTCGTTATGCTTGTACAGTTACGCATGTGCAACGTAAAAATACAGTTTTTATTAGTGAGATGACAAAAGATTTAAAATGCAATTGTCGTATTTTTATGGATGTTTTTCCTTTTGATAATGTACCTGAATCTGTTGATGATCAAAAGCGTTTATTAAGAAAATCAACATTATATGGAAAGTTATTATTTCTTTCAGGTTCCGGATCACCTCACATTCCTTATACAGGTTTGAAATATCATATTTTACATTTTGGATGTATGGTTGTTCATTTTGGCTTGAAGTTATTTCATATTACTCCAAAATTTTTGTACAAGAAATTTAAAAAGGTGAGTACTTCTTTTAATGATGTGGATTGTGAATATGTAACGTCTTATGAGTATACGGGCTGTTTAAAGGATAAAATCAAAAAGGCGGATTTATTGCCACTTAAAAAGGTTCCGTTTGAATCGATTGAGGCATATATTCCTGCAAATAATGATGAATTTTTAAAGAAGGTATATGGTGACTATATGCAGATTCCTCCAGTGGAAAAAAGGGTCAACCATGCACCGTTAGTCATTCAGTTTGAGGGGGAGGAACCGATTTATGGCGAATAAAAAAGTTTGTATTTTTTCTGCACAGCATTTACCACATATGGGTGGTGTCGAAAGATATACTTTAAATTTATGTAAAAAACTCATTGAAAAAGACAATGAGCCGGTTGTCGTTACTTCTAAAATTGGGGATATGCCAAATTTCGAAATCATGCATGATACTCGTGTATATCGATTTAATTGTTATCCTTTTCTAAAAGGGCGTTATCCATTTTTAAAAAAGGATAGTGAATATAAAAAGATTATTTCTATATTGGAAAAAGAACATTTTGATTTAGTGATTGTAAATACACGTTTTTATCGTCATTCTTTAGTGGCTATGAAATTTGCCCAGAAGAATCATATTCCATGCATAACGATTGAGCATGGTACTTCGCATTTATCTGTCAACAATAAAGTATTAGATTTCTTTGGCTCTATTTATGAGCATGGCCTAACAATGTTAGATAAAAGACATTGTGATCGTTACTATGGGGTTTCATTAGCTTGCAATGAATGGTTAAAACATTTTCATATTGAGGCAAGTGGGGTTTTATATAATTCAATCGATGTACATGAGGTCGATGAATTAAGAAAAAATAAATGTGAAGATTATCGTAAGAAATATAATATTTCTAAGGATGCGACTGTTATTACATTTACGGGAAGATTATTACCTGAAAAAGGAATTCCTCAATTACTGAATGTGATGTCAGAAATCAATAAAAAAAGAGATGACGTATACTTATTTATTGCAGGTGAAGGGGATTTAGAAGCGTATATTGATCAAAGAAAGAATGATCATATTATTCCTTTAGGTCGTATTGATTTTAATCATATTGTTGCTTTATTAGATGATTCGGATATTTTCTGTCTTCCTTCTTTTTCGGAAGGTTTTTCAACCTCAGTATTAGAAGCGGCTGCTTGTGAGTGTTATATTGTCACTACAGCTCGTGGTGGTTCTAAAGAACTTGTAATCAATAAAGATTATGGGACGATTATTGAGAATAATTCTGAGGAGTTATTGCTTCCTGCATTAGAAAAAGCAATCAATGATAAAGAGGGTCGAATTCATGCTACAAAATTGTCTTATCAAAGATTGTGTGAAAATTTTACGTGGGATACTGTAGAGCGTAAGGTTGAAATGATTATGGATGAGTTTAATAAATAAGGGGTAGATAAAAATGAGTTTTAAAAAATTGGCATGGATTCCAATGTTTATGATTTTGTCTGCAGGTATGCCTATATTGGCTGATGAAACAGAAGTCCAAGAACCTGTAGAAGAACAGACAGAAACAACATTGGGTTGGAATGAAACACATGATATGTATACAAAGGAAGATGGTTCCTTTGCGATTGGTTGGCAAGAAATTGATCAAGAAATGTATTATTTTAATGAATCAGGAATTCTTCAATGTGATCAATGGATTGATAATCATTATGTTGGTTTCGATGGTAAAATGGCTAAAAATCAATGGATTAATGATCGTTATGTAGATAGTAATGGTTTGTGGCAACAGAATCGTTGGGTCAATAATGGTAAATGGTTGTATCGCTATGGTGATGGAACGTATGCTCAAAATAAGTTTGAAGTTATCAATGGTTCTACATATTATTTTGATGCAGATGGATATATGGTAACAGGTTGGAGTACTATTGAATCGAATTGGTACTACTTCAATGCATCTGGTTGCATGGTAACAAATGCTTGGGTTGGTAACTATTATTTAGGATCTGATGGCGTGATGGCTAGAAATACTTGGATTGATAGTTATTATGTGGATGAAAATGGTTTGTGGTCTCCATCTAAGTGGGTAAAGAAAAATAATAAATGGCATTATCGCTATGGTGATGGAACGTATGCTCAAAATAAGTTTGAAGTTATCAATGGTTCTACATATTATTTTGATGCAGATGGATATATGGTAACAGGTTGGAGTACTATTGAATCGAATTGGTACTACTTCAATGCATCTGGTTGCATGGTAACAAATGCTTGGGTTGGTAACTATTATTTAGGATCTGATGGCGTGATGGCTAGAAATACTTGGATTGATAGTTATTATGTGGATGAAAATGGTTTGTGGTCTCCATCTAAGTGGGTAAAGAAAAATAATAAATGGCATTATCGCTATACAGATGGTACGTATGCTACAAACAAATTTGAAAAGATAAGTGGTTCTACATATTATTTTGATGTAGATGGAAATATGGTTATTGGTTGGCAAGAGATTGATTCCAATTGGTATTGCTTTAATGCATCTGGTTGTATGTTAACAAATGCTTGGGTTGGTAATTATTATTTAGGATCTGATGGCATTATGGTTACAAATACTTGGGTTGGTAATTATTATGTGAAAGAAAATGGGTATATTGCGACAAATGAATGGATTGGAAACGATTATGTAGATGCGAGTGGTAAATGGGTGCCAAATCGTTGGATCAGTAATGGTCGATGGTGGTATCGTTATGGGGATGGTAGTTATCCTGCTTCTAAATTTGATGTCATTAATGGTTCTACATATTATTTTGATAAGTCTGGTTATATGGTTACTGGATGGAAATCTATTGAATCGAATTGGTATTATTTCAATACATCTGGTTGTATGGTAACTAACACTTGGGTTGGTGATTATTATTTAGATTTTGATGGAAAGATGGCTATAAGTCAATGGATCAATGATCGATATGTTGGTCAAGATGGTGCTTGGGATAAGTCAAAAGAGCTTTATGTGATGGAACAAGATTCTTTGGGTACGCGTTTTGTGAATCAAAGAACTTTGGAATATGAAAAAGATGGTTGGATCAAAATTAAGAGTGGTTCTTATTATGTAGATTCGAATGGATATGCATTAGTGGGAACGCAGATTCTTGAAGATAAAACATATCATTTTGATGAAATTGGAAAATTGATTACAGGTTGGTACATGGAGAATGAACATACGTATTGGCTTGATACAAATGGTCAGAAAGTTTCAGGTTGGAAATTTATAAATAGTATTTGGTATTATTTTGATTCAAATACTTTTGAAATGGCTTGTAGTGGCTGGCAACAAGTAGGTAGTGGAATGTACTATTTCTTAAGTGATGGTACTATGAAACAAGATTGGCTACTACTTAATGGTTCAGATTGGTATTATTTAGGAAAAGATGGAGCTAGAAAAACAGGGCTTGTGATTCTGGATAGTAACTCTTTCTATTTCTATGTAGAGAATGATTCAAATGGTGGTTCTGTTGGTTTAATGGCGGCTAATAGAACGATTACTTTAGGAAGTAAAACATTATATATTGATGGAAGTGGATATATTTATCGTAGTGATATTTCAAATATTCCATATCTATCTCAAGTCGATTATAGATGGAGGAATACTTCAATTGGATATTCAACAATTGGAAGTTCTGGTTGTCTTCCTTCTACAGCGGCAATGATTATAAATTATTATAAAGGTACAAATTATACGCCAGTCGATATTGCTCGACAATTATATAGTGCTGGATATATGAATACGCCTACTTATTTTGGTTCAACTTCAGATTCGTATAAAGTTGTTCAAGATAATTATGGACTTTCTTACCAAAATAACTTGTCATATAGTCAGTTAATTGGTTGTTTAAAGGGTGGAAAATTAGTGGCGGCAGCCGTAGGAAAAGGTGACTTTGTCTATGGATATGGTATTACGCATGTTATATTATTAGCTGGCTACAACAATGGATATGTATATGTATGTGATCCATTGGATCCATATAAAAATGGATATTATTCAATTGATTCCATTTGGAATCAACAATCTAGTGATTATGGAGATTTACAGAATGGAGGTCCATTCTTCGCTTTCTAGGAGGGGTTACATGAAAAGGTTAGTGGCAATTTGTTTATCTATTCTAATGTTTTCATCATCTATAACTGTATATGCCAATGAAGAGGAGTATACGGCAAATAGTTGGCGATATGAAAATGGAGAACCTATTGTTTCAGAAGAAGAAATGATTTGTGCACAAAATGATTCTTTGGCTTGGGTCAAAGAAAATGGTGTGATTTATAATGGGGTAGGTGATCCTATTCCCAATGCAATCTCAAAAGGTATTGATGTCAGTGAATGGCAGGGGGATATTGATTGGGATAAAGTAAAAAAGACAGATGTTGAGTTTGCGATTCTTCGTTGTGGTTTTGCGGGTGATTATGCAAAATATGATGATAAAAAATTTGTAAGAAACGTAAACGAATGTAAACGTGTGGATATGCCATATGGAATATATTTATATTCGTATGCACAAACGGTAGAAGATGCTAAGGAAGAGGCAGCGCATACTTTAAGATTACTAAATGGTTTAAATCCTTCTTATCCTGTCTTTTATGATTTAGAAGATTATAGTGTCATGTCAAGTGTGAGTAAATCAACGATTGCTCAAATTGCTAAAACATATGTAACTACAATTCAAAATGCAGGTTATAACTGTGGTGTTTATGCCAACTTAAATTGGTTTACCAATTATTTAACAGATCCTTATTTTGATTCTGTGATGAAATGGATGGCACAATATAATACGGAATGTACCTACATGAAACCTTATAGTATGTGGCAAGGAACTAGTAGTGGTTATGTAGATGGTATTGCGGGTCGTGTTGATATTGATGTGACTTTTAATTCTTTACGAAAACTTGGCTGGGTTCAAGAAAAAGAGGGCTGGTATTACTATTCTAATGATGGTACGAAACTCACAAGTCAATGGATTGGAAACTATTATGTTGATGAAGATGGTAAGATGCTCACAAACCAATGGATTGGTGATCGCTATGTAGATGCGAATGGATTATGGTCACCAGATCATTGGATCAATAATGGCGGCAAATGGTGGTATCATCACCAGGATGGATCGTATACTAAAAATGATTTTGAAGATATCAATGGGCAAACCTATTATTTTGATGGCAATGGCTATATGGTTACGGGATGGATTCAAGTCAAATCAGATTGGTATTTATTCAATAGTTCTGGGACTATGGTAAAAGATCAATGGTCGGGTAATTATTATCTTGAAAAAGATGGTAAGATGGCCAAAAGTAAATGGGTTGGTACTACTTATTTTGATAAAAATGGAATAGTACAACCAAATTGTTGGATCTATAATGGTCGTTGGTGGTATCGTTATGGAGATGGTAGTTATCCAAAGAATAAATTTGATGTGATAAACAATAATGTATATTACTTTAATTCGGATGGATACATGCTTACAGGATGGCAAGTGATTCAGGGAAAATGGTATTATTTCAATGGTTCTGGGGCAATGGTAAAAAATAGCTGGGTAGGTAATTATTACTTACAAAATGATGGAATCATGGCTACAAATACTTGGATTGGAAATTATTATGTAGATTCAAATGGATTGTGGCAACAAGATCGCTGGATTCATAATGGTAAATGGTGGTATAGACATGGTGATGGATCTTATACTAAAAATGATTTTGAAGTCATAAATGGTCAAACATATTATTTTGATCAAGATGGCTATATGGTAACTGGATGGAAAAGCTTGAATGATACTTATTATTTCTTTAATGCATCTGGTGCTATGGTAAAGAATCGTTGGATTGGAAATTATTATTTACTTGGTGATGGTACCATGGCAAAAAATCAATGGATTGGAAGTTACTATGTAGGTAGTGATGGTTGTTGGAGATAGTCAAAATTTTTGGCTATCTTTTTTGTTTCGTATTATGTTATATTAAATATTGATTGGAGACTAGAAATGAAAAGATTAATTACATGTTTATTTACGTTTGTAGTAGTTTTGGGTTTTTGTACACAATCTATATATGCGACAAGTGCAGGTACAGATGAAACAAATAATAATAGTTTTGTTGGGTTTGATGAAAATGGAAATTTGATTCGATATGATCCTGAAGAATTAGAGGAAGAACTAGCTTCTTCTATGGTTTCAACTGTCATGCTTGCTGAAGAAACTAAAGATGTTACGTATGGGGTTGTTAATTTTAGAACTAAGGCTTCAGCTAATGAAATCACAACCTATACGAATTGTACAAATGGTGAGCAAGGCTATATCAATGGGTATACGATGAGTGATGGTGCTTATCTTGGTATGGTGAATGGGAAAGTAAAATTTAAGGCAGCTGGTGTTACTGGTTTGGTGGATGCTAATGAAGTTCAAATTGTCGATTATGCAAATGCCAATACAATTAGTTGTTATAAGACAAGTGGTGATTCTTTATATCATTATGTGGCGAATTTAATTTCACAATATTCAAATTATTATTCTAAAACCTATGTAGGTAATAAGCCGGCTTCATTAAGTGATAATGCGACATATTATAGTTATGATGGTCATTATTTTTATGCAGACTTTAAAACAATGATTCAAGATTATAAAAATGGTGTATATACAAATGCAGTAAATTCGAATGCACCTTATTATAATTATTTTCAGTATTTGCCGGCTCGTACAAAGACAAGTATTACGGCAGCTCAATTTGATCAATATACTTCAAGTCAAGTATCGAGTGGTAAATTGTTGAATGCTGGGGCTTCTTTAGTTTCAAATCAGAATAAGTATGGTGTAAATGCTTTGATGATGTATAGTAATGCCGTACTTGAGAGTGGTTGGGGCCAAAGTCAGATTGCGATGGATAAAAATAATTTATTTGGTCATGGTGCAGCTGACAACAATCCTTATTATGGTGCCAATGGCTATTCAAGTGTGGATGATTGTATTCAATATCATGCGAAGGTATTTATTTCAGAAAGTTATTGTGATCCAAAAGATTATATTGGACGTTATTACGGTTCTCATTTAGGGGATAAAGAGAGTGGTATCAATGTCAAATATGCTTCAGATCCATATTGGGGTGAAAAAATTGCCAGTCTTTGTTGGGAAGTACAAAATGGTTTGGGTATCAATGAAGTAAATGCTTATTCTATTGGTATGGCAAATGGTAGTGTTTCTTATTATACAAATCCGGGTTCAAATTTATTATTTACTTCTAAAAATGTTGGAGCATATCCAATTGTTTTATTAGCTAAACAAGATGGGTATTATAAAGTACAGTCGGATGCTACATTGAATTCAAATCGTACAAGTGTTACTCAGGATAATGGAGCCTATGATTTTAACTTGTATTATGCTTATATCAGTGAAAGTGCAGTGACTCCTTTAAACTCTGTTAAAGAAGAGAGTAAATGGGTTCAGGATGAAAATGGTAATTGGTATTGGTATGAAAATAATTCGTATGTGACTGGTTGGAAACTGATTCAATCGAAATATTATTATTTTGATTCAAATGGTGTTATGCAGTCAAATAAATGGATTGGTAACTATTATGTAGGTTCGGATGGAGCTATGGTTAAAAATCAATGGATTGATGATCGTTATGTAGATTCAAATGGATTATATACACCAGCTCAATGGATTTATAATGGAAAGTGGTGGTATAGACATTCGGATGGATCTTATACAAAGAATGATTTTGAAGATATCAATGGTCAAACGTATTATTTTGATGGCAATGGCTATATGGTTACAGGTTGGAGACAAATTAAATCCGATTGGTATTTATTCAATGGTTCTGGTGTAATGGTAAAGAATTCTTGGTCAGGAAACTATTATCTTGAAAAAGATGGTAAGATGGCTAAAAGTAAATGGGTAGGCACTTATTATGTAGATTCAAATGGTGTTTGGCAACAAGATCGTTGGATCTATAATGGTCGTTGGTGGTATCGTTATGGAGATGGTAGTTATCCAAGAAACAAATTTGATGTCATAAATAATAATGTGTATTATTTTGATAATGGTGGCTATATGCTTACAGGATGGCAAGTCATCAATGGAAACTGGTACTATTTTTATGGTTCGGGAGCTATGGTAAAAAATGCTTGGGTAGGTAATTATTATTTGCAAAATGATGGAACAATGGCAACAAATACATGGATTGGAAATTACTATGTCGGTAGTGATGGTTGTTGGAGAAGTTAGATGAGGCAGAAATTTTTTGAGAGCCTTTAGTATGTAAATGAAAATGAATTACCACACCTGATACGTAGTTCTAGGGTACTCTTCTCAATTGAAATTTGTATTACCACACGGATTTTGATTTTCAACTAAATGTTATATTTTAATAAGGGTTAGATATTTTCTAATCCTTTTATTTTGTACCAAAAGTTAATTTGTAATTTTATCTAAGTGCTATAATTAGGTTATATATATAGTTTTGGAGGGTACTATGAAGAGTAAATCAAAATTATTAACGGGATTTGCGGCTGCCAGTATGGTTATAACTCAAGCTGGTCAGTTGAATGTTTTCGCAAAAGGTACAGCAATGGATTCTACAGAAAATCATTTAGTTTTTGAGAATACAAATGCAAAGAAAACAAAAAAAGAATTATTAGAAGAACAGCTTTTGGATGCTTCTAAAAAAGCAGAAAAAGCTAAAAAGGTTGAGAGTGATGCAAGATCGAAGTATGAAAATTATAAAACTTCGACGTATGATGTTTTAAATGCGTATCAATTATCGAAAAAGAATGATTATGATATAGTTTCACTTGAAACTCAAAATGAAATTTTAAAGGCTTTAGAACAACAAATTTCAAATTTAGAGGAAAATCAGAAAGAATTAACTTTGGCAAATGATAAGAAAAAGGAATTGTCATCTAAATTGGATGATGCTTCTAACAAATTAATTGAAGCACAAACTCAATTGGATAAGGCACAAAAAGAGTATGATGCATTATTGAATGGTAGTAGTGAAGAAGCTTTGTCAAAGGATGTGGAAGCTAAAAAGTTAGCTTTAGAAAAAGCACAAAAAGATTTGGCTGACGCACAAAAGATAGTGGATGATTTAAGTGCACAAAAGGCTCGTGTTGAAGCAAGTATTGCAGATGCTACAAAGAATTATGAGGACGCCAAAGTAGCTTATGAAAAAGCGCAGAGTGTGACTTTACAAGCTCAAAAGGATTTAGATAGTGCAACTTCAAATTATAATGAAAAGAAGGCTATTTATGATAGTGCAAGTGATCCTACTTTAAAAGCGCAATATGAAGCGGATGTAGTTCAGGCTGAAAAGGATTTGGTTACGGCTCAAAATAATTTAAAGAGTGCTACTGATGAGCAGAGTGCTAAAGAAAATGCAGTAAATAGGGCTCAAACCAATTTAAATCAAGTAAATACAAATATTCAATTTTTACAATCACAAATTGATTCTAAACAAAAAGAATTGGATGGCTTAGATAAAAATATTAGTTTTGCTCAACAAGAATTGGAGAGTGCAAAAACAGAACTTGAATCTGCAAAACAAGATAAAGCAAATAAGGATACAGCTTTAGAAAATGCAAAAAAAGCTTTAGAGAGTGCTAAAAAAGAAGTTGTTTCTCAACAAACAAAGGTTGATGAAGCTCAAGATGCAGTGACAAATCAACAAAAACTTGTAGATCAATTAAGAACAGATAAAGAGCAAGCACAGGCTAAGATTGCCCAAGGTTCTAAAGGATTCTTTGAAGCTTATGGATACACAGATGCTTTAAAAATCTTAGAAAAACAGAGTACATTAAATGGTGGATATACAAATATTGGTGCCGAAAATGATGCGACAAGCTTAGAAAATTTCAAGCGTGCTTTAAGTATGGTTCGCTATGGAAATACATTAAGAACAACGGATACAAATGTACCGGGATTAAGTGATTTAACGGTCAATCCAACATTATTTGCGATTTCGCAGGTACAACTTAATGCGACAGCCAATGGAAAAATTTTTGGGCATTCAAAGCTTTATCGTGTTGGAGAAAACATAGCGGCTGCTACTTATAAAAGTAATGATGAATTGTTATTTAATGGTTGGTATACAGAAGAAAAACAAGTATATGATTATATTACTGCCAAAGGTTGGACAGAAGATGATTTGTACAATGATGCCGCTAAATATAAAGAAGTTCAACAGGCTTTAAATCAAAAATATCCTCAGGTAGGCCATTACACTAATATTATCAATAAGGATTATACAACTACAGGTACAGCTTATATTTATTCAAAAGATCCAGCACCAGATGGATGGGAATGCAATGCAGGACAAGTGTTTGATTTTGTTCAATACTCTTCTTATATAACGTCAGCAAATACAATGACGATCGATGAATTTGAAGCTAAGTTTAATGAGTACTATAACAAGCTAATGAATGCAGATAGTGCTTTAAATGAAAATCAAACTAAATTAGATGGTTTGAAAGCGGATTTAGAAAATCAAAAGGCTTTATTCGCAACTAAACAAGCAACTCAATCAAGTGCAGAAAAAAATGTACAAACTGCAACTGATCAAGTAATTTCAGCACAAAATGCAGTTACGGCCGCTCAATCTAAGGTAGATACAAAACAGGCTCGTCTTGATCAATTGATGAAAGACAGTGCTGCATCAGGTTTATTAAATGAAATCAATTCTTTAAAGGCATCTAAAAAAAATGCAGAAACAAATGATTTGGTAAATGCTCAAAAGGTTTTATCGGCTGCTCAAAAAGAGAAAATGATTGCTGATCAAAATGTTGTAGATAAAACGGCATTGGTGAATGATGCAAAGGCTAATTTAGATTTGAAGAAAAAGGTTTTGGCCGAATCAAATAAGGGTGTAGAGTTGGCTCAGTCAAATCTAGAGGTTGCCAAAAAGAATTTGGATGAAAAGACAAATGCTTTAAAAACAGCTAAATCGGATGAATCTAGTAAAAAGGGCTTGTATGATTCTAGTAAGAGTAGTTTGGATCGTTTAAATGCAAAACTTTCTGAATTGAATAAGGATTTAGAAACAGATAAAAATAATGTTTCTACAAAGGAAAAGGATTTAGCAAATGCACAGAATGCATATGATAGTGCGATTCAAAAGCAGAGTGATGTCAAAAAATTAAAACAAGATATTGTTAGTAAAAAATCTGTAATAGATAGTTATCAAAAGGATATACAATCTTTTAAGGAAGCTATTTCTAAATTAGATGCATCTATTAAACAATTAGAGAATGAAGAGGCTTCAATGAAGGTTAGAATAGCTGAAATTCAAAAAGTAATGGATGCATATGATAAGCTATGTGCAAATCCAAATGGAGTTTTGGATGTAGTAAGTAGTGATGATGAAATCATTAATGGCTTGTATGATAAATTGAATTCTATGAAGGAAGCTTATAATGCATATTTAAAAGCAGTTGATGAATTTAATAAAGCAGAGTCTATCAATAATCAAAATAAAAAAGAATTAGATATTGCAACAGAGAATTATAATAAGGCTAGTGATGAATTGAAAAAGGCTCAGGATGAATTAGATGCTTATTTAAAAGTAACCGGTATTCCTGGATGGCATAAATTAGATAATGATTGGTACTTTGTAGATTCAAATGGTAATTTAGTTACTAATAAATGGCAAGGAAACTATTACTTAGAAAGTGATGGTAAGATGGCCACGAATAAATGGATTGGCGATTGTTATGTTGGAAGTGATGGTTTATGGATTGAAAATAAATGGATTCAAAATGGAAATCAATGGTGGTATAGACATGGTGATGGATCTTATACTCAAAGTGATTTTGAGACAATTGGAAATCAAATTTATTACTTTGATGCAAGTGGCTATATGGTAACGGGATGGAAACAAATCAAATCTAATTGGTATTTCTTTAATGCTTCTGGTGCCATGGTAAAATCTTCTTGGCAAGGCAATTACTATTTAGAAGCCGATGGTAAGATGGCTACTAACAAATGGATTGGCAATTACTATGTAAATGCAGATGGATTGTGGCAAACAAGTGGATGGATTCAATCTGGAAGTCAATGGTGGTATAGACATTATGATGGTACTTATACTACAAATGATTTTGAGATAATTGGAAATCAAACGTATTACTTTGATGCAAGTGGCTATATGGTAACAGGATGGAAACAAATTGGTTCTAATTGGTATTTCTTTAATGCTTCTGGTGCCATGGTAAAATCAGCTTGGCAAGGCAATTACTATTTAGAAGCGGATGGTAAGATGGCTACGAATAAATGGATTGGCAATTACTATGTTGGAAGTGATGGTGTTTGGTCTACTTCTAAATGGATTCAATCTGGAAGTCAATGGTGGTATAGACACCATGATGGTACTTATACTACAAATGATTTTGAAACAATTTCTGGACAAACATATTATTTTGATGCAAGTGGCTATATGGTAACAGGTTGGAAACAGATTGGTTCTAACTGGTATTACTTTAATGCTTCTGGCGCCATGGTAAAATCAGCTTGGCAAGGTAATTATTACATAGAAGCCGATGGTAAGATGGCTACAAATAAATGGATTGGCAATTACTATGTTGGTAGTGATGGTTGTTGGATTTCAAATTATAAATAGTGTAAATTGGGGTTAAATTTGATTTAACTCCTTTTTTTAAATTTTACTTAAATAGTATTATTTGTTAACGAAATTATAGGTTAGTAGGTGTAAACTAAAATTGTAAAACACTTCATGTAAATAGATAGTATTTATGATGTTTGGTTATAAATTATCTAATTATATGTACGTAAAATTATGGAGGGAAAAGGAATGAACAAAAAGGATTTAAAAGCTGTATTGTTGGCTTCTGCTCTTGGTGGTGCTGCTTTTGTGGCTCCTGTTATGGCAGAAGAAAATTCACAGGATCCAGTGGATGTGAATGATCAAACAACACAAACAGTACCTGCAGATGAAAGTACAGTAAATGAGCAAACAACTAATACTGAATCTGCAGAAACAAACTCGGTCGCAGATGGCTGGAGTGATGATGGCTATTATTATGAGAATGGTCAAATGGTTGTATCTCAATTTAAGACAATTGAAGGTAAAACGTATTATTTTAAATGGGATGGTTCGTTTTACAAGGATGGTGCTTACTATATAGGTTCAGATCAATATTATTTTGATGTGAATGGTGTAATGCAAACTAATTTTGAATATGAGAATAAATATTTTGGTGAAGATGGTAAAGCTGTTTCAATGCAATGGGTACAGTTTGGAAATAAGTGGAGATATTATGGTGCCGATACTACTTATTGCACTGGACAATTTGTATACATGAATGATGAATTTTATGCCTTCGATGATGATGGTTTTGCATTGAGTGGTTGGCAAAAAATTGGTGACTATTGGTATTATTTGACAGAAAAAGGATTATCTCTTACAAACCAATGGGTTGATGGTGACATGTATTATGTAGATGCTGATGGCAAGATGGTAACGAATAGATGGATTGATAATTCATCTTATGTAGGTGCTGATGGTAAAAAGACTGTCAATACTTGGGAACAAGTAAACGGCAAGTATAAATATAAATTAGGTGATGGTACTTATGCAACTCAAAGATTAATTTTGGATAAAGGTAAGTATTATGCAGTTGATTATGATGGATATATGGTTACAGATGGTACGGCCTATGTTAGTAACTATTATGCAGTAGGTGATGGTGTATATGGAACTGTTCATGCTGGTAAAGATGGAGCTTTAGTTAAAGGATGGTATACAAATTCTACAAATATTACATATTATTTTGGTGATAATTATTTTGCGTATGGAACAGGTTTATATACAATTGAAGGCAAACAATATTATTTTCAGTATGAAAGTTTAGTTAAATCAAGAAATTTTGTATATGATGGTAAAGTATATATTGCGGATTCGAATGGTGTTGTAACTTTAATGGATACTACAGGGCAGACAAAATGGGTTCAATTAAATGGGGCTTGGTATTATTTAAAAGATGGTGTAGCATTAACAAATGCACTTGAAGAAATTGATGGATCTTATTATTACTTTAATAATGAAGGTATAAAGTTATCTTCACAAACATTTGAATACGATAACCACAAGTATTATGCGGATAGTAATGGTGTTGTTGCCATGAAGAAAAATACTTGGGCTCAAACAGATAATGGACAAACAATCTACTATAAAGAAGATGGTGGCCTTGTATATGATACTACTTTTACGATTGATAATAAGTTGTACAAGTTCTCATATGAAGGTTATTTAGAACGTGGTACAGTTTCTGTGTATGATCGAGATGGAACTAAATATTATCTTACAGATGAATCTGGTGTGATTAATCAAGCAGCAGGTTGGAAGGAATATAGATTTCATTGGTATTATGCCAAAGAAGGTGGCGCATTATATGCAAATGAATTGACAATCATTGGTGGTAAATCATATTACTTTAATTATTCTGGTGAAATGGTAGTCAATTCAGCCCAATATGTGGGAGATGGATTGTATTATTTTGATACAAATGGTGAATTGGTTGATAGTGTAGATAGTTTTACAGGTACAAAAGAATTTCATGGACTTATTTATTTGAATAAAGATGGCGATCGATACTATACAGGTGAGTATGGAGGTCGATATTATTCAGGTGGTGTTTTGCAACAAAGTTGTATTGTTGAGGATAAATACTATATAGACTTTAATGGAAAGATTGCAAAGGGTTGGATCAAAGATGGTAATACTTATTACTATGGAGATCCTACCACTGGAGTTTTGGCAAAAAATAAATGGCTACAAATTAATGGTACATGATACTATTTTAACTATTTCACAATGGCTACAGGTTATTGTTATGCAGATGATGGATTGTATCAATTTTCAGATGATGGTGCTATGATTGGAAAGGCAAAACCTGATACATGGTATAGAGATTCATATACAAATTTATGGAATTATATACAATCAGATGGAACTGTATTTGATGGACCTAAATTAGTTGTGAATGGAACTACATATTATTTCGCAATGTTAGGTAAAGGTGGTGCTATGGGCTTTGATGGACTAGCTGAAAACTGCGTTTGGTATGATAATGAAACAGGTATACTTTATTGGACAAACGCCACTGGTACTGGTTTTGATACAAAAGATGGCTGGAAGAAAAGTGCAGATGGCGAACTTGGTTATGTTGAAAATGGAAAAGTAGTTACTGGATTCAAGATGATCGATGGTAAAGGATACTATTTCTGGAATAATGGATATTTAGCTAAGGGTGTAACAAACTATAAAGGAAAAGCATATGTAATTGATGAGAATGGTAATTTAGTGGATTATCAAGAAGGCTGGAATACATTGGGTAATGAGTCATTCTATATCAAAAATGGTGTAGCTTTAATGGATACTTTCGTTGACGGTAATTTTATTGGTGGAAATGGTTTAACATATACAGGTATCTATTATGGTTCAAATTCAAATAATGTGGCTTTAGTTCATGGTAAATTAGCTAAAAATCAATGGGTTGAATCAAATAATTCTAAATGTTATGTGGATGAAAAGGGGCACATGTTAAGAAATCAATGGATTGACAATCACTATGTGGATCGCTATGGATACATGGTTAAAGATACATGGATTGGAGATCGTTATGTAGATGCAAATGGTGACTATAAACCTAATGGATCAACTTCTCAAGAAACAAAAGCTGAGTGGAAACAATTAAATGGTAAATGGTGGTATCAACATAAGGATGGTACTTGTACTAAAAATGATTTTGAAACAATTTCAGGACAAACATATTACTTTGATGGAAATGGTTATATGGTAACTGGATGGAAGGAAATCAATAATAAACTATATTTCTTCAACGCTAGTGGTGTAATGGCTAAAAATGTATGGCAAGGAGCTTACTATTTAGGATCTGATGGTGTAATGCTTACAAATGCATTTACTCCAGATGGATACTATGTAGGTAGTGATGGTGCATATGTAAGAAACCAAAAGGTTACTGTAGATGGTAAAACGTATTATTTGAATGCAGATGGTAAAGTAGCTAAGAATCAATGGTCAGGTGATTACTATTTAGATGGAAATGGTAATGTTGTTAAAAACCGTTGGGTAGGAAACTACTGGTGCGGAGAAGATGGTAAGTATGTTAAATCTAGTTGGGTAGACAATCATAAATATTATGTTGGATCAAATGGTATTTATGTCACAAACCAATGGGTAGGCGATTACTATTTGAATGGTGCAGGACTTGTTACTAAGAATGCATGGGTAGGAAGCTACTGGTGTGGTGAAGATGGTAAGTATGTTAAATCTAGTTGGGTAGACAATCATAAATATTATGTTGGATCAAATGGTATTTATGTCACAAACCAATGGGTAGGCGATTACTATTTGAATGGTGCTGGACTCGTTACTAAGAATGCATGGGTAGGTGACTACTGGTGCGGTAGTGATGGCAAGTATGTTAAAAATGCATGGGTAGGAAGCTACTGGTGTGGTGAAGATGGTAAGTATGTTAAATCAAGTTGGGTTGACAACAATAAATATTATGTTGGATCAAATGGTATTTATGTCACAAACCAATGGGTTGGAGATTACTATTTGAATGGTGCAGGACTTGTCACTAAGAATGCATGGGTAGGAAGCTACTGGTGTGGTGAAGATGGTAAGTATGTTAAATCAAGTTGGGTTGACAACAATAAATATTATGTTGGATCAAATGGTATTTATGTCACAAACCAATGGGTAGGTGATTACTATTTGAATGGTGCAGGACTTGTTACTAAGAATGCATGGGTAGGAAACTACTGGTGTGGTAGTGATGGTAAATATGTAAAATCAGCTTGGGTAGATAACAATCATTATTATGTAAATGAAAATGGTGTATATGTAGCAGGTGCATGGGAACAAGACAGTAAAGGTTGGAAGTATCATGCAGGAAATGTATATGCGAAGTCTATTACATTAAATATTAATGGTACATCTTATACATTTGATAGTAATGGTTATATGAAATAACAATAGAATTGGAGTTAGATTTCAAGTCTAACTCCTTTTTCGTTTTCTAACTTTTTATAATTTTATTGACAAGCTTTTTTTTCTTTATTTATACTGTATGTAAAGGTAATAACTATATTTTTATATTTAGTATTTGTATATGATTTTAAATGGACTGGATATAAAAATATAATGGAAAGGTACAATTTATGAAGAAAAAAGGAATAAAGCTGTTTTCTTTACTTATATCTACAATGGTTTTTATTTGTAATATAAGTTTTGTGAAGGCGGAAGAAACAAGTGCATATGCGTATAGTGACAGTGCAACTTCAAATGGAGTCATATTAAAGGTAGAATGGAATGAACCAGTTCTAGGTGAACCAACTACATTTCATGTTTCAGCTACAGGTGGTAGTGGAATTTATAAATTTAATATGGAAGCACCTAGCTATACAAATCCGGACGAATTGGCTTATGAAAGTGTTGCAGACCCAAGTCGAGGGGAATGGACAAAATATACATCAGAATGTGAATCTCAAGATTATACATTTACTATGATGGCTACAGGAACATATAATTTTCGTTTTCATGTTATGGATATAAAGGCGGGCGTAACATATTTACGAACAAATACATATATTCAAGTTTCAAGTCCCAACTATCCTAGTGTAAACTCAATTGTTCAAAATGCAGTCGTAAAATGTAATAGTGAAACGAATGGTTCTGATTACTCAAAAGCTTTATGGTTACATGATTGGCTTTTAGAACAATTGGATTATGATAATTCATTAAAATGGTCGAGTGCAGAAAGTGCATTAACTAGAAATACTGGTACTTGTCAAGCTTATGAAAGAGCTTATGCAAAGCTTTTGAGTGTTGCTGGGATTGAAAACGCGGAGACTAGAGATACATATGATGGTCATACTTGGAATGCCATGAAATTAGATGGAAAGTGGTATCAGGTGGATTGTACTTGGGATGATTCGAGTGAGAATTATTATAATTTCAATCGTAAACATCTATATTTTGCACTTTCAGATGAATTAATGGCAATCGCCCATCAAGGACATAACAATATTTATACGGTTGAAGGCTATGCAACACCGTCTAATAGTTTAGAACATAATTACTTTGTTCAAAATGGGGATGCACAACAATGGGTAGAATCTTATAGAAATAGAATTCAAGAAAACTTAAATAATAAAAATACAGAGTTTTCAATTCAAGCTGATAATTCTACATATCCACCTAGTATTTATGGTATTCAAAATGGAATTATTGCCTATGTAATGAATCAAAATAAGTGGTTTGTGAATGGTAAAAAGGTTGAATTAGTTGCCAAGACAAATGACAAACAATTTGATTTTATAGTAACCTATCCTGTTGTATGTACAAATCATGATTGGGATGAAGGTGTTATTACAACAGAGCCAACATGTACAACTTCAGGAATTAAAACATACACTTGTAATAATTGTAAGACAACTAAAATAGAGGAAGTAGATACTTTAGGTCATAACTATTCGAAAGAATGGACAATTGATAGAGAAGCTACTTGTACACAAGAAGGTAGTAAATCTCATCATTGTACAAGATGTGATTCTAAAGTTGATACAACAGTTATTCCTAAAACATCTCATAACTTTGATAATGGTGTGATAACTACTGCACCAACTTGTACAAAAGATGGTGTTAAAACTTATACTTGTAAGGATTGTAAAACGACTAAAATAGAAGTAATAAATGCTTTGGGCCATGATTATTCTAGTGATTGGACAATTGATAAAAAAGCAACTTGTACAGAATCTGGTAGTAAGTCTCATCATTGTACTCGTTGTGATTCAAAGATTGATGTAACTGTTATTCCTAAGTTAGCTCATAATTATGATAATGGTGTGATTACTACAAGTCCTACTTGCACTAAATCTGGTGTTAAGACATTTACTTGTAAGGATTGTAAGACTACAAAGACTGAAGAATTGAAGGCTTTGGGTCATGATTATTCTAAAGAATGGACAATTGATAAGAAAGCTACTTGTAAAGAATCTGGAAGCAAGTCTCATCATTGTGCTCGTTGTGATTCTAAAAGTGATGTGACAGTTATTTCTAAATTATCTCATGATTGGGTATTAACGAGTACAGTAAATCCTACAAGAGATCATGAGGGTAAAAAGGTTTATACTTGTAATTTATGTAAGGAAACGAAAGAAGAATCAATTCCTAAACTTGTTGGTAAATGGGTTTCAAATAGCGTTGGAAAATGGTATGAATATTCGGATGGTACTTATGAAAATTCTGGATTTAAAAAGATTGAGAATGAAACTTATTATTTTACAAGCAATGGTTATGCAAAAACGGGTTGGTTATCAGTTAACAATAATTGGTATTTCTTTAAAAATTCAGGTTGTATGGTTACATCAAATTGGGCTGGCTCATATTATTTGGATTCTGATGGAAAAATGAAGACAAATTCATTTACACCAGATGGATATTATTGTGGAGCGGATGGTGTATATGTAAGAAATGCTTGGATCAAATATAATGGAAACTACTACTATGTGAATGCCAATGGTTTAATGAAAAAGAATGCATGGGTAAAAGATTACTATTTAGGTGATGATGGTGTAATGAAGACAAACACATTTACACCAGATGGATACTATGTTGGTAGTGATGGAGCTTATTATAGAAATCGTTGGATCAAGTATGAAAATAAATACTATTATACAAATAGTGTAGGACTAATAGTAAAGAATGCTTGGATTGGAGCATACTATCTTGGAAGTGATGGAGTGATGATGATTAATTCATTTACTCCTGATGGATATTATGTAGGAGCTGATGGTGCTTATTTAAGAAACCAAAAGATTCAAGTAGATGGTAAAGAATACTACTTAAATGCGGCTGGTAAAGTAGCTAGAAATCAATGGGTTGGAGATTACTATCTAAATGGTGCAGGTTCAATTGTTAAAAATCATTGGGCAGGAAACTATTGGTGTGGTGCTGATGGAAGATATGTTAAATCTAGTTGGGTTGATGATGGTAGATATTATGTTGGGCCAAATGGTGTTTATGTCACAAACCAATGGATTGGCGATTACTATTTGAATGGTGCTGGTTTAGTCACTAAAAATGCATGGGTAGGTAACTACTGGTGTGGAAGTGATGGTAAGTATGTTAAATCATCATGGGTAGACAATAACCAGTATTATGTTGGAGCTAATGGTGTTTATGTGCCAGGAAGATGGGGCAAATATGATAATGGTTGGTGTTATTATGCTGGAAGTGTATATGCGAAAGATATTACATTAAATATTGGTGGTAAGGCTTATACATTTGATAGTAATGGTTATATGAAATAACAATAGAATTGGAGTTGGATTTTGAGCCTAACTCCTTTTTTGAGCTTGAAAGTTAGAATGCTAAAAAATTTTATTTGTCAAGTAGTTTGATTTTTACTATAATTTATGAGGTCAAGAGAGGGTTCTACAAATGAAATATGGAATGAAATTATTTTTTGTTTTTTGTTTAAGTGGTATGTTAAGCGGTTCTTTATTGCCGACAAATATTTATGCACAAGAAGAAACGCAAACAGAAACGGAGAATGGGGATGAAGAAAGTTCAGAATCAAAATCAGAACTTCCAAAATCATCGAATACAGCTCCTGTTTATCATTTTTCATTAGATAAATTTTTAACGGAAGATGAAATTGAGACTGCAGAATTAAAATCAGAAAATCCAAATATTCGATCTCGTGTTACTTTTGCGGATATTATGTATGAAGCTACAAAATATGAAGGATTACCATATGTATGGGGTGGTTGTTATCCTTCACAAGGTGGATTTGATTGTGCTGGATTGTGTATGTATGTTTATAATAAAATTTGTGGTACTAGTTTTGATTTAATCAATACAAATGCAGCTATGTTATATACAAATCATTGTACGCCGGTAAGTGAAAGTGATGCTCAGCCTGGAGATTTAGTGTTTTTTAAAGGTACTTATGAAGCTATTGACTATATTTCGCATGTAGGAATTTATTGTGGAAATGGTATTATGTTTAATGCCGGAGATTCGATTGGATATGGTTATGTTCATGATGTAAAGAATATGTATGGTGGTAAGGCTGAAGTTTTATTTGGTCGTGTAAACAATGTTGATGTTGTTGTTAGCTGCCAAAGTGGGTTTAATAATATAAATGGTAACTGGTATTATTATGATGAAAATGGTAATCCATTATATGGTTGGCAAACAATCAATGATAAATGGTATTATTTTAATAAATGGGGTCGTATGTCTATTGGTTGGACATTTATTTCAGGAAATTGGTATTATTTTGATGCGAATGGTGCTATGCAGAAGGGTTGGATTTTAGATAATACGTATTATTTAAATGAAGATGGTATCATGCTTAGTGGATGGCAGACTATTGATGATGCACAATATTATTTTGATGGTTCTGGTAAAAAATTGACAAGTTGCTGGATTGGTAATAGTTATGTATTAAGTAATGGAAAACTTGCAATAGATCAATGGATTGGTGATTGTTATGTAGATGAAAATGGTCTTTGGGTACCTTCTTTACATGCTTATGAATGGAAAACGGTTGATGGCAAGAAGAAGTATTACTCAAATAAGACTCATTCTTTTGTGACAAATCAATTGATTCAAATTGATGGCTCATATTATTATTTTGATTCAGAAGGAAGTGTAGCTACAGGATTTACTACAATTGATCAAAATACATATTATTTTAACGCGAGTGGAAAAATGGCTACGGGATGGATTCAAATCGATGGAACTTACTATTTCTTTAATGCATCTGGTATTATGAAAACTTCGAGTTGGCAAGGGAATTATTACTTAAATTCTGAAGGTAAAATGTTAGTGAATGCCTTTACACCGGATGGATATTATGTAGGTAGTGATGGTGCTTATATTGCAAATCGTTGGTTTAAGAATCAAGGTAAGTATTATTATGTGAATGCTTATGGAAAAGAGCTTAAAAATGTATGGGTAGGTGCTTACTATTTAGGTAGTGATGGTGTTATGTACACAAATACCTTTACACCAGATGGATATTATGTAGGAAGTGATGGAGCTTATTATACAAATCGTTGGATTCTAAATGATGGAAAATACTACTATACAAATGGTATAGGATTTGTGGTTAAGAATACTTGGATTGGTGCATATTATCTAGGTAGTGATGGTGTTATGTACACAAATGCCTTTACACCAGATGGATATTATGTAAATAAGAATGGTGTCTATTTAAGAAATCAAAAGATTACTGTAGATGGTAAAGATTATTATTTGAATGCTTCGGGTACTATAGCTAAAAACCAGTGGGTTGGAGATTACTTTATTGATATGAATGGTAATGTTGTTAAAAACCATTGGGTAGGTGACTACTGGTGTGGTGAAGATGGTAAGTATGTGAAGTCGAGTTGGGTAGATAATAATCGTTATTATGTAGATGCGCGTGGTGTTTATGTAAGAAATTCTTGGATTAAAGTTGATGGAAAATACTACTACATGGAAGTAAGTGGTCTAACTAAAAAGAATGCTTGGCAAGGAGCTTATTATTTAGGTAATGATGGAGTAATGTATACAAATACATTTACACCAGATGGCTACTATGTAGGAAGTGATGGAGCTTATCTTAAAAACAGATGGATTGGTGACTACTATCTAAATGGTTCAGGTATTAAAGTTACAAATGCATGGGTAGGTAACTATTGGTGTGGTAGTGATGGTAAATATGTAAAGTCATCTTGGGTTGATCATAATCGTTATTATGTCGATTCAAATGGTCTCTATGTAGCTAAAGCTTTAAAATAAATACATTTTAAAAAGAATATTCATTTCGAATGTTCTTTTTTTGTGTTAAAATTTATTTGTTTTTTACATAAAGGTGATTTCAATGAAAAAGAGAAGAATGATTTCCGTATTGATCGTAATATTAGTTTTTATAGGTTTATTATTATTTCAAGTAGCTAAATGGGTACCAGAAGCATTTGGTGATATTCCATTTGAACAAGTACTATTTCACATAATGGTGCCAATGGATGGTGCAGATTCTGCCGTATTAGATTCTTTTGTATCTGAATGTTTACCAATGCCTATTATCGTTTCATGTATTTTGTTACTACTATTAATGATTAGTGATTGGAAAACAAGTGTAGATATTAAAAATGGTGATTTACAACATAAAACGAATTGTATTTTAACTGTTATTTCATCTATTTGTTGTTTAATTGTATATGTTTTTGGAATTACAGATTGCATTTATGCCGTTGGAATTGATGAGTATTGGTATAATGTCATGCATCCATCGAATATTTATGAAAAGTATTATGTGGATCCTTCAAGTGTGAACTATACATTTCCTGAAACAAAACGTAATTTAGTTTATATTTTTATGGAGTCTATGGAAACAACGTATGAAGATACGGCGCATGGTGGTTATTTTGAAGAATCTTTGATTCCAGAATTAACCGAACTATCGGAAAATAATCTAACATTTACCAATGGCGATTATAGTAACAATGGTTTTTATGCACCAGCAATGTCTGGATGGACGGCAGCTGCTTTAGTTGGACAAACGAGTGGGTTACCTTTAAACACGCCTGCAGGAGCAAACTCTTATTTATCGGATAAGTCCTTTTTACCAGGTGCCTATACTTTAGGTGATTTGTTAGAGGATAATGGATATCAAAATGAAATTTTGTTGGGGTCTGATGCAAAATTTGGAGGAAGAGCGTATTATTTCAATCTTCATGGAAATTATAAGATTGTCGATTATTATTCGGCTGTTGAGAATGGTTGGATTGATAAGGATTATTATGTTTGGTGGGGTTATGAAGATTTGAAATTGTTTGAATATGCAAAATATGAACTAACCAATTTAGCTGCAAGTGGACAACCATTTAATTTTAATATGTTGACAGCTGATACGCATTTTGTAGGTGGTTATCCATGTGAGGAATGTGAAGATCTTTATGGAGACAATTATTCAAATGTTATTCGCTGTTCAAGTAAACATGTCACTGCATTAGTAGAATGGATTCAACAACAAGATTGGTATGCCAATACTACCATCGTACTTGCAGGAGATCATAAGAGTATGGATAATGATTGGTTTAAGGCTATAGAAGATAGTGGTTATGATCGTAAGGTGTATTATACGATTGTAAATCCGGCTATTAGTCCTGCCACACAAAATTCGCGTACTGTTTCAACTTATGATTTGTATCCTACAACTGTAGCTAGTTTAGGAATAACTTATGATTCTCCACGATTAGGTTTGGGTACAAATTTATTTACAGATACGCCTACAGTCGTTGAAGAGATTGGATATAAAAAATTGAATAAGCAAACAATGATGCATTCAAATTATTACGATAAGTATATATTGTATGGAAAGAGTAAAGAGTAAATGAATCGAAAAAAAGTTCTAGTATTGATTAATCCAAATTCGGGTAAGAAAAATTCAAAAGAATCTGTATTAGATGCCTTAAATGTATTTTCTGCCAACAATTACCAAATGGAAATTTATTTGTCACAAAAACCAATGGACGTAACTCGTTATATTGAAGAAAATGGCGAAAGATTTGATGTGGTAGCTGTATTTGGTGGAGATGGTACTTTAAATGAGGCTACAAATGGATTGATGAAATTAAAACATAAACCTGTGATTTCCTATTTTCCAACGGGTACAATGAATGATTTTGGTACGAATTTTGGCCTCACAAACGATATGAAACAATGTGCAACGGTGGCATGTGCTGGAAATATTGAATCTTTTGATGTGGGTAAGATGAACTCACGTTATTTTAATTATGTAGCCGGATTTGGAGCTTTTTGTAATGTGAGTTATGAAACAAAACAAGAATTAAAGAAACAAATTGGTAACCTTGCCTATATTATTAAAGCATTACATGAAATTCCAAATTTACATCCCTATCATGTTAAGATGAATTTGGATGGTAAAGTTTTTGAAAAGGATTTAATGTTTGGCTTAATTATTAATGGCAATCGTGTTGCAGGTTTTGAAATGGTAGAACAAGCGGACAATACATTTAAAGATGGTTTGTTTGACATAATTTTAGTGGAACATACGCCTAATCTTTTAGAATTATATAATTATCCTTTGGGTGTTTTACATCCAGAATTAAATATGAAATATGTAGAGAGATATCAAGCAAAATCCATCATCATTGAATCCCAAGAAAAACTAGCTTGGACCTTGGATGGTGAAGAAGGAGAAGAGACTTTAGTGGCTCGTGTTGAAAATATTTCTCAAGCACTACAAATCTATGCGAGTAATTAAAATAGTCTAGTAGTTGAGAATAAAACAAAAAAAGGAATTCCAGGAGTTAGAGAATTCTAAGGCTTATGCCTATACTTGCATTCGCAACCCCTGTTTTATCCATCACGGATTACTTTGTAGCCAAATAATAGATTGTATTTTATTATTGAGGAATGTAATTTTATTTGCATTCCTTTTCTTTTTATACTACAATGTTCACGTAACAAGGAGAAAACGATTATATGAACATTGTTGATAAAAGTGTTTTAAAGAAAATATATGAGCTTGGAAAGGTGAGTCAGCGTCATTTGGCGGATGTATGTGGTTATTCTTTAGGGAAAATCAACCAGTCGATTCAATTTCTTCAAAATAATGAGTATATAGATTCGAATTGGAATCTCACAGATAAGAGTCAAGTTTTGATTGAATCCTATAAGCCTAAAAAAGCTATTATTTTAGCGGCTGGTTTAGGTATGCGTATGGTTCCTATTAATACGGAGGTTCCTAAGGCTTTATTAAAAGTAAAAGGACAAACATTGATTGAACGTTTGATTTGTCAACTTCATGAAGTGGGTGTGTATGACATTTGTGTTGTTGTTGGATTTATGAAGGAAGAGTTTGAATTCTTGATTGATGATTATAATGTGAGTTTGGTTTGTAACATGGAATATGCAAGAAAGAATAATATGTATTCATTAGATCTTGTGAATTCAAATTTAGAGAATACGTATGTTGTTCCTTGTGATATTTGGTGTGAAGAAAATCCGTTTAGTGCTTGTGAATTGTATTCTTGGTACATGATTAAAAATGAGGAAACATTGAATACTTCGGTTCGTTTAAATAAAAAATTTGAACTTGCTAAGACTAAGATGAATGAAGTGGGGGATACAATGATTGGTATTTCTTATATTTCATTTATGGATGCTCCATTTATTCGTAAGCGCATTTCTTCTATGTCTTGTCAAAGAGAGTATGAACATGCTTTTTGGGAAGATGCTTTATATGTCAAAGATAAAATGATAGTTTCTCCTTATGTCTTTAATAAGGCTTATGAAGTCAATACTTATGAACAATTAAGGGATTTGGATGAGGATACGGAAACCTTAAATTCGCATTTGATGCAGATTATTAGTGATACGCTTCATTGTGAATTGAGTGATATTCAATCGATTTATCCTTTAAAGAAGGGAATGACCAATCGTTCCTTTAGTTTTGAAGTGAATTCAAAACGATATATTATGCGTGTTCCTGGTGAAGGTACGGATAAACTGATCAATCGAAGACATGAGTATGATGTATATCAAGCAATCAAAGATGAGCATATTTGTGATCCTGTCATTTATATGAATCCAGATAATGGATATAAAATTACAGAATATATTGAGGATGCACATGCGTGTGATCCAACTTATTTTGGAGATGTTCGTGATTGTATGAAAAAGCTTCGTGCTTTCCATAATAAAAAATTAAAAGTGAATCATACATTTGAAGTATTTGAAGAATTAGAAAAGTATGAATCGTATTGGCAAGGTGCTCCTAGTATTTATAGGGATTATAAAGAAACAAAGAAACATATTTATGAATTAAAGGAATTTGTGGATGGTCAACCTAAAGAGTGGGGTTTATCTCATATTGATTCAGTACCGGATAATTTCTTATTCTCAAAAGATGAATTGTATTTAATTGATTGGGAATATGCGGGTATGCAAGATCAGCATATTGATATTGCGATGTTTGCGATTTATTCCATGTATGATTCAAATGACGTGGAAACATTGATCGATTTATATTTTGACAATGACTGTGATGACATGGTTCGAATTAAGATTTATGCCTATATTGCCATTTGTGGTTTATTATGGAGCAATTGGTGTGAATATAAACGTAACTTAGGAGTTGAGTTTGGCGAATATTCATTAAAACAATATCGTTACGCTAAAGAATATTATCGAATCGTTAAAGAAATGTTGGAAGAAAGAGGAATGAGTTTATGTACAAAGTAGAAAGAGCCATTATTATGGCGGCTGGGTTTGGTTCTCGTATGAGTCCTTTAACGCTTGAAACACCAAAACCATTAGTCAAAGTGAATGGTGTAAGAATGATTGATACAGTCATTGATGCTCTTCATAAGAATGGCATTTATGAAATCTATGTTGTGGTGGGGTATTTAAAAGAAAAATTCTATGGTTTGGAAGAGGAATATAAAGGGTTAAAAGTCATTGACAATCCTTATTTTGATACTTGTAACAACATTGCCTCATTATATGTGGCTAGAGACTATATAGAAAATGCCATTATTTTGGATGGGGATCAAATTATTTTTAATCCAGAAATCTTAAAACCAGAATTTGAGCGTTCAGGCTATAACAGTGTGTATGTTGAAAATGGCACGGATGAATGGCTACAACAAGTAGAGAATGGTATTGTCACTTCTTGTAGTCGTACGGGTGGTTTAAAGGGTTGGCAACTTTATAGTATTTCAAGATGGAATAGTCAAGATGGAAAACAATTAAAACAAGATTTGGAATATGAATTTGATACGAAAAAAAATCGTCAAATCTATTGGGATGATGTAGCTATGTTTTGTCATCCAGAACACTACCAATTGGGTGTTATGCCAATGAAAAAAGAGGATGTAGTAGAAATTGATGGATTGGATGAATTGATTGAAATGGATTCAAGTTATAGGGGGTACAAGAAATGAAAAATAAAATGGATTGGATGATTACACTATTACCATTATGTCTGATTTTAGTATTATGTTTTGTTTTCTTTGTAGCTCCAGAACAATCTAATGTAGTTTTAAGCCAAATTCGTTTTTTCTTTGGAGATACATTTGGAAGTTATTATTTGATTATAGGACTAGGAATTTTCCTACTATCTATTTACATTGCCTTTTCTAAATATGGCGATATTGTCTTAGGTGAAAAAGGAGAAAAGCCAAAATACTCATTCTTTGTGTGGGGCTCTATGATGTTTACATGTGGTCTTGCAGCTGATATTTTATTCTATTCTTTTTCAGAATGGGTGATGTATGCATCGGATCCTCATATTAAAGAAATGGGAAGCATTCAACAATGGGCGGGTGTCTATCCATTATTTCACTGGAGTTTAATTCCTTGGAGCTTTTATTTAGTCTTAGCCGTAGCCTTTGGTTTTATGCTTCACGTTAGAAAAAGAAATCGTCAAAAATATTCAGAAGCATGTCGACCCTTACTTGGTAAATATACAGATAAATGGCCAGGAAGAATCATTGATTTATTGGCCGTATTTGCCCTTCTTGCAGGAACAGCTACTACATTTAGTGTAGCCACTCCTTTAATGGCAACAATTATTCAAGACTTATTCCACTTAACTGTAAGTCGTACAGCTATTAATATTGTAATTCTAATCATTACATGTATTGTATATACATATTCATTACTACATGGCTTTAAAGGAATTAGTCGTTTGGCTAACCTTTGTATCTATTTCTTCTTTGGTTTATTAGCCTTCGTCTTATTGTTTGGTGGACAAGCTCGTTATATTATTGAAACTGGATTAAATTCACTTGGAACGATGGTAGAAAACTTCATTGGACTATCGACATTTACAGATCCATTACGAAGTACAAACTTCCCACAAAATTGGACCATTTACTATTGGGCATATTGGATGGTATGGTGTGTAGCTGCTCCATTCTTTATTGGAAGTATTTCAAAAGGAAGAACTGTTAGACAAACGATTCTTGGAGGATATGTATTTGGTGTAGGATCTACACTAATTAGTTTCATTGTTCTAGGAAACTACTCCATGGGACTTCAAATGCATGGTATTGCCGATTTCATGGCACAATATGCCAAGACTGGTGATTTATATGGCATGATCGTAGATATTATTAAAACACTTCCTTGTGCACCACTCGTTATGGTTGCCGTATTATTTACCATGATTGCCTTCTATGCGACTAGCTTTGATTCTATTGCACTAACGGCTTCATGCTATTGCTATCACGAATTAAAAGAAGATGAAATGCCACACAAAACACTTCAATTGATGTGGTGTATCTTATTGATTCTTCTTCCAATCGCATTATTGTTTGCCCAAAGTTCAATGAATAACTTACAAAGTGTGAGTATCATTGCAGCCTTCCCAATAGGTATAGTTATTGTCATGATTGCAATTAGTTTCTTAAAGGATGCTAAACCGAAAGATTAGATGTGTCTTAATTAATTGTAGGATTGTATGAAAGTAATTTTATAGATTGTAGCATTGAAAAATATGTGGTACAATGAACTTGACGAAGGCGTGAGATGCGCACCCTGGAATCCTACCTCAACTTGATTGAGATGGAGTCCAGGTTTTTTTGTATAGTGTAAACATTATTTAAAAAGGATTTAATTAGGCTACGCTTATTTTAACTCTATAAACTTGTTTAATATTTTAATCGAAACATATTCATTAATATTAGGACATTCAAGTAAATTGCGTGTATTTTTTATATATACTATTGAGTTTGCTAATGCATCGTTTTCTTCTTTTGAAAAAATAGCAAGTATCAAATGTGAAGAGGTATATATTTCGTTATTTGTTTTCTTTCTTAAGCTTTTTGCTTTTAGACCAAGGTTGTTTGTCTTCGCAAAGGCAAGAACCATATTTTCTTTAGAATTCTCTATAGCACATGGAAATGGTCTGTTTGGAGCCGAACTCATGATAAAATCTTTAAGAATTAAATTTGTAGAGGCGTCTGCATAAATAAATTTTATCAGTTTGTTAATATTTTCTGTTTTAGTCATCAAAGTATTTTTGTTATGTCTTTGAAAATTGTTAATGTTGTTTTTTGAGATTTTGCTACTTTTACAAAGGTCGTAAAACAAATTTTCACCAACATTAACAGTCAATCCTGTTAAGTGTAAAAATTCTTTCTTTTTAAATGTGACTTTGTATATCTCAAAGTCAATAGTGATTATGATAAATTCTTTATGTAACAAATATTTATCAAAGAGTTGAGCGCCTTTAATTATTCTTTGTCTAAATATTTCTTTATCACGTTCATTAGGTTTATACATAGATGGGTATCTTCTTTCTTCTAAATGGTAAAGGATGAAATTATTTGTTATTCGACTTTGATTATACTATAGATAAAATGAATTTAAAAGACTAATATGATACTTAAATGAGAATTAAATCCTGTATTAAATATCAATAAAATTAATATATGATATTTATATTAAATTCACACTTTATTTCCATACATAAACAAAAAAGATGTCCTAAGACATCTTCATAATCCTAATACAAGTTTTCTGCTGGCTGCCAGCCCATCGCTTATAACGACAATGATTAGGATGTTTTAACGACTTCCCATTGTCTTCAACTTTACTGGTGGTTGTCACCCCATCACTTATAGTGACCACGATTAGGATGTTTTAACGACTTCCTATTGTCTTCAGCTTAAAGTGCTTGTTCACTGAAGATATTTCTATCTCCACTTATAATATAGCATGAAATAATAAAATTTGTAAGGAAAAAATGCAGTTGATCAGACAGATTAATTGTATGACTAGATTTATAATGAAGTAGAAAACTGTTATGAAGTGACCTTTGTCAAGACAAAATTACACTCATATTTCATAAATATTCAGTTTTAGATTGATGACATACAGGAACTCCTAAACAAATCTATCGACAGTTAACCACTCTGTGATTCGTGGATTGGTTACCTAAGGTTAATGGTCCATCGAATAGGTTTTGTTAATCTAGATGTCGTGGATCAATAACTTTTTTGCGCAGTCCTCCTCGCGACTTGATTCCTACGCCGCTATTGCCTTAAGAGTTTTACCGCAAATAACCAGACCTGTTTCATTATTTACGAAGCTCCTCTATATCATCAATCCTTTGTCTTTCTAAAAGTCTTTCTTCATGTCTCCTTTCGTTTGTTTTTTCTATTTTAATGGATATTTCCTGTTTCCATTCCCCAAATAAAACATGCTAACTCTCTAGCTACAGCGACTATTGCCTTATTTCTAGGCACATTTCGTTCAATCAATTTTTGGTATTTTTTCTTCAAACGTTCTGTCGCCTTATCCGCATATGCAATAATATTTACATCCATACCTTTTTGACGACTTTTTGGCCTTTTTGATTTTGGTGTATATACGTTTCCTTTCACCAAAGATTGTGCACATTCTACTAGTGTTTTTCTAATCACTGTATTTCCTTGCTTTGTAATACCAATTCGGTTGTTTTTGTCACCACTAGAATGTTCCCCGGTCGTTAAACCAGTATAAGATGCATATGCTTTTGCGTTTGGAAAACGTTCAAAATCAGCTGTTTCTACCTGTATAGTCATAGCTGCAAACGTATCTATACCTTTGAAGCATCTCAATTCAGATACCTTTTCATTGTATCTATCGCTTTGATACATCTCATCAATACGATTCATAAATCGTTCAATTTTATCATTAAGATTGTCCATTTCTGCAAGATATTCATCTAAGGTTTCTCGTTGAATTTCTGACATTTCCAATTCTCTGATCCAATTCATATAGCGAATTGTCCATTTTGATTTACCATCATATTGATAGCCATGACGCAATACAAACGCGTAGATTTCCTGCTTAACTCTTTTTAATTCCTTTTTGAAATCATGAATCATACGGATATATTCTTTTATTTCAACATCTTCTTCATCTGGAATATATACAGCTTTATATGATCCACTAGCCAAGTTCTTTGCAATATTCAAAGCATCCATTCTATCATTCTTTACCATCTTATTTTTTGCAGAAACCTGCATAGTTGTAGGAGCCAAAATCACACAATCCACTCCTCTTGAAGTTAACGACTTATAAAGAGAATATCCAAGACAACCTGCTTCATAACCACATTTGATTTCTACATCGTTCTCATAACGACTTTTAAGTTTTTCAATAAACTTAATTACTAGTTTTACATCAGAAGCAAATGTGGATTCTGAAACGATTTCTCCGGTATAACCATCATAAGCACATAAACTAAACGAATTTTTGTGGACATCCATCCCAACAGATAATATACTTTTCATAGTGACCTCCTATTGTGTTATGGCATCGACACCATAAGTGTTTTTTATCAATTCAATTATGAGTCGTAATCCACGTATTGACAATAGGAGGTCACTTCATATTATCTGCATTGGAACAAAGCTTGATGGGAGCACATTTTGCCAAGAGTAAAACTGTTCACAGTTTTAGCGAATTAAGTCAAGACAGTGCCAAGGCATTAATAGATGATATAGTTGCTGTATATCACTACTATTGTACTGGGAGAATAGTTTTGAACTCTGGTGAAATTGATGAAATTCAAGCAGTAGACGTTGTTGGTAGTGAAAAGTATCAGTTTCCTACTATTCCTAAATCCACATTGAAAAATGTGGATAAATGTAAAGATTACTTTTTGAAATTTGTTCTTTGATATTCTAGAGACAGATACCTGGGTGAAGATGAAAAAACAAGTGAATTTGATGATTGGGCCATTCAGTTCCTTCCTATATTATTTGAAGGTAAATCTATCAAACACTTCAATGTTGCAATGTATCTGGATACATTAAAAGCACAACAAGACGATGGGCATTATCAAGTGGTTCAAATTCGCTGGCAAGCAATTCAGGCGTATTTTTCTGGAGATATCGAAAAGTGTGTAGGGCATCTTGAAACAGCTTTAAGTTTAGCAAAAGAAACTAATCAACCTACATGGGTCATAAAAGATATTTTGGTGGATTTGCGCAATCAGTATTGGACTTGTTGCACCGCAAAAAATCAGTCTTATGATAGCACGGCGCAAAAGGAATTAACAGAAAGTGAAGAAGAACTCTATTATCCGATTCTTGACCGCATTCATGAATCGTTACATGAAAAATACATAGAGGGTCTGTACAAAAAGAAAACAAAATCTCCTTACTCAGTTACCATAGGTAATAATTTAGATCAATATGGAGAAATGCTTGCAAGTTCTCATATTGTATCTATGTATAATGGTTCATTGACTCATATTTTGCTTATTTATAAGAAAATTAGGGATTTTGTATTTTACCTGAGCTGCAAATATGATGATTGAAATCTTAGACTTAGTTTGTACAAACTTGCAATTTTTGAAGGAAAAGAAAAGGAAATTAAAGGTATACAAGACTCTTATCCTGAGGTTTTGAATCAATTAACTGCTGCCGAAGCAGAATCAATTATGGCTTTTTGCCAAAATCATCCAATAAAGTATAAGAGATTCAGTAGTCAACTGTTGGCGTTCGGTTCAGTAGGGTATTTTTTGGATGATAAATCCTATGAATTTTACGAAAAATCTATTATCGGAGAAATTAAATCATGGTTGAATAGTGATACTCCTGTTGTGGTTATAGGACAGCACATATTCAAGTGTCTTTCTGGAGTAGCTTATCGTATGTCACAAGATATGCTTAGTGAAATATGCTGTCAATTCATTGATAGGCAGTATAGACGCTGGTATAGGGATATGTTTAAGTTCATTGCTAATTACATTGATCTTAGAAAAATGAGCACAGATTCTGCAACAGCGCTGGTTGAACATATTAATTGTGTACTTGACAGTGAAAAGGAACGAGAGCAAATAAAGTATTATCCTTACTTTTTGTGTGTCCTCCGAAAGCAAAATCGTGCCCTTACAGAGAAAATGGATAAAAAGATAGCCGAACACTTATCAAGCTTTTACGAAAGTACCTATAAATTAGAAACAACTGAAGATGAAAATCAAGATATGCCTGTGTTCGTGAAAGAATACGTAGAACGTATTCAAAAAAGCAATGAAACGCAGGGAAAGGATGGTGTTTATTTTGATAATTACTCACGTGAGATTGCAACAGTTAGATCCATCTTGTTAGGAAAAGAATTCAAATGTGATGTGGATACCATGGACAAGCTTATCCCTGCAGTTTCAGACACCCTTATGGTTTCCAAAGAAGGAATTTCTACAAAACTTGATGCAATAGCACTTCTCATTTGCATTGTAGTTAAATATCCTGAAGACTATATGCGAAATAAAGGTGTATATGAAAAACTGTTTGAGCAGCAGAAGACTATTGAAGTCACCGACAATTCGATTATTTCGTCTAATATCGATAGCATTTCCTTAAAAATTGGGTTGCAAATATTATATACCGCTATGGGTAAAGATGTATACGCAGAAATACTTGAGTTAATGCCGTATATTCAGGGTGATGTTGCAACAACAATTGCAGTAACTCACCTGATCGTTGAGTATTTGGAGATTTCAGATAATATTATGTTTCCATCAAAAGTAGAGGCAATTATCCTTCAGAATGTATTACAGTGGCTTCATTCTGAATATGCAGATATCAGATGGAATGCCACACGCATTCTTCTTACTATGTCTCGTAATCCGGAGAATTATGGCATTGTAAACCATCAGTTGGTGAATCTAATTGATTCTAATAGTGTATATATCAAAAACTTGATTATGCGACACATTCATAAAATAAACGGAATTTCTAAAGAAACAAAAGAGTATATTATTTCTAAATGTAATAAAGACGCTAATTACGTTGTTAGAATGGTATGTAATGAGGTGGAAAAAGATATATACGAAGAGTAGAATTGAAAATCTGTAGCGGAGATACCATTATGGTATTTCCACAATTTTACGACTCTAAATATCTTGTTTAGAGTTGCTTTATATTATTGTTAAAAGAAAAGAAGCTCACCGTGAACTTCTTTTCTTTGAAAATAATAATATCTTTCTCACTCTGGAAAAAGATCTATTTGTAGTTGAATAATAACTAGATACTTATTCTTTGCCAACTCCTAAGAAAAAAATAAGCGGACGGACCTAGAAAAAGCAAATGAACCATAATACATACAAAAAACTGTATGAAGCAATCTCTAACTTCTACAAGTGGGAGTCGTTTAGCTCACTAACAAAATTAATCAAACTTGATTCTCTAAATAAAGGTTCTCGATGTATACGATTTTTCTTTATAGCTTTTATAAAGCCCATCAAATATGTTTTGAATTCCTTTTCTATATCGGAAATATCATCTTGAAGTTTATTATATTGAGAGTTGGGTATTTTTTGAATAGTTTGTGGTTCAATGTAATCTAAACTATTTATGACTAATGCATATCGAAAATCTAATCCTGCGTTAGGTCTACTTGGAGAAGGTAAAGAATGACCTATCCTTCCGTACTTTCTTATCTCAGGGCCTAAATTATTTCTCAATGGGATATAAAATGTATTAGAATTATAAGTAAATTTCAAACATAAATGTGTCCTTTGTGATTGCTTGTTAGTATTTCCAGAATCTAACATTTTCACAAAATAAGCATGGTCTATAAAATAAGATTCTTTTATAAAGCAAAGAACAAATGACATAAATCCTCCATAAAAATAATAGAGCCTAAAATAAAGGCTCCTACATCTTAATTTCTTCAACTTTTTATTAGCCAGGTGCGTTGACGAACCCCTCGCAATTTCTTCAACTTTTTATTAGCCAGGTGTGTTGACGAACCCCTCACATGGAAGATATTCCTATCTCCATTTATATTATAGCAATAATCATGTATAAATCAATAAAATTACATTTGTTTTTTCTGCAAATTTGGAGCAGTTTAATTAGGTTCCTTCAAGGCGTTGTCCGAAGACGACCATCGCAATTCATAACAGTTATATACCGCACCGAACAACATTATGCAAGAGGTTTTAAAATTGGTAGTGATTATGTATGAAGTAATTTTCAATTTTTCGTGATTTAATATTATTTTATGTACTTTAATAGTGTATTGGTGTACACAATTATTATGAAAAGATATGTTACTTAAAAACTAAACTACATGTGATAAATAAGGCCATCGATTGTGACAAAGAAGATCATAGTTTGTATTTTTTGGATAAGATTATATCTAATTTGAATCAGTATTTATTATATGGAGTATCAAAAGGAATGTTGCGTCTGTATTATTTAAGATTTAACCACAGAAAGTGCAGATCCATCATGGATAAAATCAAGAATTATATTACCCACTCGATAAATGATTCGTGATTCCATGGACCAGTATGCCTTGTCTAGAGGGCTTAGAATTTTCTAGGGGCTATCAGATAAATACATTTCAAAGAGAATATTCATTTCGAATGTTCTTTATTTTATGTTAAAATTTAGTATAGTAATACTTACAACACTAGTTAACGACTTCAAATACAAAACGTGATTATCCACTAGAGGTCGGTAACATCATTTAAAGCCATTATTCTGGATAAATTTTTTTAGAATCCGAAGGTGTGAACAATAGAGATTGTTGATAAGTACGTCGTACTTTTATGAACTGTTAATAGATGAATTATTTATTTGGATTGAGCGCTATTTACGAAAGAAAACTAATAACAAAGGATGGAAAGAATCTAAGAAAATATCTAGAAATGAAAATTACAGGGATAATATGTAAAAATTACAATATACCAGGAGGGATAGGATGACTGAGCAAGAAACATTAATATATGATCGTCTTGTGGATAAAAGTATAGATGCATTCACATTTGCGATTGAAATCATTAATAAACCAACATTAAGACATAGAAGTGAGAATTTTGTCTTTAATATGTGCAATGCTTGGGAATTAATGCTTAAAGCACAATTAGTAAAAGATAAAGGTGAAGATGCAATCTACTATAAAAAGAACAAAGACAGAACAATCACACTTAGTAATTGTATAGAAACAATATTCACTGATTTTCATAATCCGGTAAAGAATAATTTAACTATTATTGAGAAACTTAGAAATAAATCTACACACTTTATTACACCAGAATATGATGAAATCTATATATCTGTATTTCAGGCTAATGTTGTATATTATGTAGAACATTTGAAAAAATATTTTTCAATTGACTTAAGTTCTAAATTTCCTTCTAACTTTTTAACGATTGCCGCAAACCCTAAACCAATTTCAGATATAAAAGTGTTATCTAAAATTGATAAGGCAACATTTAATGCGTTTCTTAAAGAAAGAAAAAACATCATGACTTTAGAAGGTCATGATGGAGTTGGTGTATCATTTGAAGTTCGCTTAAAGTCTGTAAAGAAAAATGAAGACTTAACATTTCGAATAGATCCAAATGCGGATTTAAGTGCACAAGTAATTAAACAAGTAATGGATCCAAGCAATTCCCATCCTTATAGACAAAAGGATATTATTACTTTGATCAATAAAGAAATTGGAGATAATACTGTTAATCAGTATAGCTTCAGGGCAATCCGACACTATGAAAATATTGAAGAATTTCCAGAATACTTTTATTTTCATAAGCAATCTGGAAGTAAAACGTATTCACAAAAAGCATTAAATTTATTCTTGAAAAACATAAAGGAGCAGCCAAATTATATTGAGATTGCGATAAAAGAGTTTAAAAAAAAGTAATCCCAGGAGCTAGAGAATTCTAAGGCTTATTGCCCATACTCCCATTCGGGAACCCTGCTTTATCCATCACGGACTACTTTGTATCCAAATTATAGATTTCATTTTGTTTGTTGTCAATAAAAAAATTGGTTGAAAGGTTAGGGTAATACAACAATTGAAATCTATTTTGTGAATAATATTTTAAATACTTTGATGCCAATGGTGTGATGTATAAAAACGCATGATCTGGTGATTCTTATTTAGGTAGTGATGGAAAGTATGTAGACTCTAGTAGTGTTTATGTATTCGGAAGATGAGTGGTATATGGAAATAGCTGGCGTTATTATGCAGCAAATGAATTTTTAAATGAATGGTTGATATTTCCTGTATTTATGGGAAATTTCAACTTTTTTATTGGCGAAAGAAAAAATTTTTATTTGTGTAAGTGATAAAAAGTAGAATTATAGCAATATCACCAAATTGCTAGTTAAGCCTAAAAAAATCAGATTTTTAAGTTGTCTTAAATCTTGACATAGTATCAATTGAATGAAATAGAGAATTTATATTGTTGCTGAATAAAATGAAAAGAAGCTCACCATGAATTTCTTTTCTTTAAAAAATAGTAATATCTTTCTCACTCCAAAAAAAGATTTCTTTGTACTTCAGATGATAAGAGTTAATTCATTTGTTGTCAATGGAGGATAATATATTTGTAACCGATTACATTCATTTGGTTATAAAACAGTTGTTAACTTTATTGATAAATGTCTTTATTTAAGGGAAATTTTCTAAAAAATATTTTTAATTTGTTATATAATGCTTATGCGTTTTAAATAAGGGTAATATTAAATATATTTAATGTTTTCACCTAAGCTTAAGTAACAAATGTTCATTGACGGGGGGGTATTAGGCTATAATATATAAGCAACTGTTATTCTTGGGAAGGGTACGGTTTATTTTTAGAATCAGTATTTATAGGGTACATGTATAGGATATTAAAAATAGCTGGTTTTCCGCATTTTTAATTGAATTGTTCATCTTTTTATTTGCTTTAGATAGGGAGAAGTGTGTCTATTTATAGAATGATTATATATTGACTCGTGTTTTTTAACGAGTTTTTTTTATGGAATGGGAGATTTGGATGAGTAAAAATAGAAAAGAAAATAATACGCGTTGGTCTTTGGTTGTGTATGATGTGATTGTTTATGCGATATCTTCCTTATTATTAATATGGTTGTATGGTGGAAACGAATCATTAACAAACACAGAATCTTTAAAACTTACAGTACTGGCATTTGCGATTATCTTTGTATGTCGTTTAATTGGTCATATTTATGGTCAGATTTGGCGTTATGGCGGTATTCAAGGCTATATTCGTATGATTGTTTCAGATGGTGTAGCATTTATACTTCTATATGTAGTTCAAATGGCAATGCCAATTCAACGAATGAGTTTTGCGAGAACGCTAAGTTTAGTGTGTGTAAACTTATTGGGTTCAATTACTATTCGTATGATTTATAGATATTGTTATTTATATAGTGATAATGTAACGAAAAAGGGTAAGTTTCTAGCTAAGTTACTATATAGATTTTCAAGTATTGAAACGGATACGAATAAAGAAGTTCAAAAAATCAAGATTGCGATTATTGGTGCTGGGCGTGTTGGTGCTAGTTTTGCAGAAGATTTATTAAATGATGAAAATGCAGTATATACACCACGTTGTTTTATTGATATTAATAAAGAAAAAGCCGGTAGAGAAGTGCATGGCATTCCCGTATGGTATGCGGATGATACGACTTTAGATAAATTAAAGGCGTATGAAGTACAAGAAATTGTATTTGCGATTCCTACGATGGATGTAAGTAAAAAGAAATGTTTATATGAACATTATAAGAATGCTGGATATAAAGTAAAGGTATATGACTATCCAACACTATATACTGCAGGAAGTAAGCGTAACTTAAGAGAATTTGATATTGAAGAATTATTATTTAGAAAACCATTAGCTGTCACAAATGAAGCTACCAATGCTTATTATAAAGGTAAGGTAATTTTAATTACTGGTGGTGGAGGATCCATTGGATCTGAACTTTGTAGACAACTTGCTAAGATGGAACCACGATTGATTGTTATCTTAGATATTTATGAAAATGGTGCTTATGATGTACAACAAGAATTAAAGATTGCTTATGGTAATGATTTAAATCTTCAAATTGAAATTTGTTCAATAACACATAAGAAAGCATTAGAAAAAGTATTTAAGAAATACCATCCTCAAATTGTGATTAATGCAGCCGCACATAAACACGTTCCTTTAATGGAACACAATTGTGTGGAGGCTATTTATAATAATGTGTTTGGAACTAGAAATTTGATTGAACTTTGTGAAAAATATGAAGCACAACGCTTTATGATGGTATCTACTGATAAAGCAGTAAATCCTACCAATGTGATGGGAGCAACTAAGCGTATGTGTGAAATGATGGTTCAAAGTGCAAGTACTTATGGAAAAGTAAAATATAGTGCAACAAGATTTGGAAATGTTTTAGGAAGTGCTGGAAGTGTAATTCCATTATTTAAAAGACAAATTGCCAAAGGTGGTCCTGTAACATTAACAGACAAACGAATTATTCGTTACTTTATGACTATTCCAGAAGCAAGTCAATTAGTATTACAATCAGGGTCTATGGCAAAAAATGGAGAATTATTTGTACTTGATATGGGACAACCCGTTAAGATTTTAGATTTAGCACAAAACATGATCAAACTATCAGGTGCTCATGATATTGAAATAGTAGAAACAGGATTGCGTCCTGGAGAAAAATTATATGAAGAACTATTAATTAATAGTCAAACATTAACAAAAACAGATAACGACTTGATCTTCATTGAAAAGGATACACCACTATCTAAAGAAGAAATTAATGAAAAGCTTGAAATACTAAAAGAAGCCATTGAATCTGAAGATGACAATGATGCTAGAGAAGCATTGAGAAGTGTTGTACCAACATTTAGAAGACCAGAAGAAATAAATCAAGGGGTGAAATAGTATGTTTAATAAGGATAATCAATTTAAGGCGTTTGAATCAAAGGTTTGGCTTTCAAGCCCAACTATGCATGGTGATGAATTAAAGTATATGACACAAGCTTATGAAACAAATTGGATGTCTACTGTAGGGGAAAATATTAATCAAGTAGAAGCAATGACTTGTGAAAAGATTGGTTGTAAATATGCAGTTGGTTTATCTTGTGGTACTGCATCTTTACACTTATCTATGAAACTTGCGGGTATTGAAGCTTATGGTATGCCAAAAGTAGGACATGGTGCTTTAGAAGGTAAAAAAGTATTCTGTTCAGACATGACATTTGATGCGACAGTCAATCCTATTGTTTATGAAGGTGGAGAACCTGTATTTATTGAAACAGAAAGAGATACTTGGAACATGGATGCAAAGGCATTAGAAAAAGCTTTTGAAATCTATCCAGACGTAAGAGTGGTGGTATTAGCACATCTATATGGAACTCCTGGTAAGATGGATGAAATCATGGAAGTGATCAATAAACATAATGCGATTCTTGTAGAGGATGCAGCAGAATCTATGGGAGCTACTTATAAAGGCATTGAAACAGGTACATTTGGAAAATATAACACTGTATCTTTTAATGGTAATAAAATCATTACTGGATCTAGTGGAGGATGTTTCTTAACAAATAATTTAGAAGCAGCCAATAAAGTCAGAAAATGGTCTACTCAATCAAGGGAAAATGCAGCTTGGTATCAACATGAAGAATTAGGTTATAACTACAGAATGAGTAATGTTGTGGCAGGTGTAGTAAGAGGTCAATTACCTTATCTTGATGAACATATTCAACAAAAGAAAGCAATCTACTATAGATACAAAGAAGGATTCAAAGGATTACCAGTACAGATGAATCCAATTCCAGAGGATTGTGAACCAAACTATTGGTTATCATGTTTAATCATTGATGAAGATGCTATGACTAAACAGGTACGTTCTGAACAAGATGTTCTTTATATTAAAGAACAAGGAAAAACTTGTCCAACAGAAATCTTAGAAGCGATTGCCTCAATCAATGCAGAAGGAAGACCAATCTGGAAACCTATGCATATGCAACCAATCTATAGATTAAATCCATTCATTAATAAAGATGGAATCAATAGAGCTAAGACTAATGCATATATTAAAGGTGAAGTACAAGATATTGGTATGGACATCTTTAATAGAGGATTATGTTTACCAAGTGATAACAAAATGACAGTAGAACAACAAGATCGAATTATTGAAGTAATTAGAGCTTGTTTTGAATAATGGGAGAAAGTTGTGTCTAAAAAGAGAGTATTAGGTTGTTTACTTACTGGAGCTGTTGTAACTACTGCAGTAACGGCAACAGTAATGAAGAATAAGGCAAAGAAAACAACGTATAAAGCAGAATCGATTGATCCTATTACACCTCGTGAAATGGGTTTCTATGAGAAGTATGTAAAAAGAGCTATTGATGTTACGTGTGCTACAGGTGCAATTGTAGTATTTAGTCCTATTTATTTGGGTGTAGCAGCTCTTGTTCGTACTAAACTTGGTTCTCCTGTTTTATTTACACAAGATAGACCAGGACTAGTTGGTCCAGATGGCAAGGAAACAGTTTTTAAAATGTATAAATTCCGTTCTATGACTGACGAAAGAGATGAAAATGGAGATTTACTCCCGGATGAAGTAAGACTTACTAAATTTGGTAAGTGGTTAAGAAATACAAGTCTTGATGAACTTCCAGAAGCATTTAATATTTTAAATGGAACAATGTCAGTCATTGGTCCTAGACCACAGCTTGTAAGAGATATGGTCTTTATGAGTAAAGAACAAAGAATGAGACATACCGCAAAACCTGGACTTAGTGGATTAGCGCAAGTGAATGGTCGTAATGCGATTTCTTGGGAAGACAAGATGAATTGGGATCTTAAATATATTAAAAAGGTAACTTTTAAAGAAGATTTTAAAATAATTCTAGAAACAGTTAAGAAAGCATTCATCAAACAAGAAGGTATTACTCAAGATGATATGGCTACAGCAGAAGATCTTGGTGATTATTTATTGAGAACTGAGAAAGTAGGTCAGAGTGATTATCAAGAAAAACAGCAAATTGCCAAAAATATTTTAAGTGGTGAAGATGGAATTGTAAGAGAAGAAGGTTTGGTTTCAATTATTATGCCTTCTTACAATACAGCACCATATATTAAACAAACTATTCAATCTGTATTAAATCAAACATATACAAATTGGGAATTAATTATTGTAGATGATTGTTCAACGGATAATACAGAAGAAATACTTGAAGAAATAAATGATAATCGAATTCGATATTTCAAAAATGAAGTAAATTCAGGTGCAGCGGTTAGTAGAAACAAAGCTTTGCGTGAGGCAAAGGGACAGTGGATAGCATTCTTAGATTCAGATGATTTGTGGTTACCAACCAAATTAGAAAAGCAAATTGAATTTATGAATAGTAATAATTATTCTTTTTCATATACGAATTATGAAGAAATTGATGTAGATGGAAATGAAACAGGGGTTAAAGTAACAGGACCAAAAAGAATTACAAAAACAGGAATGTTTAATTATTGTTGGCCTGGATGTCTAACAGTAATGTATGATGCATCAAAAATCGGTTTAATTCAAATTCATGATATTAAAAAGAACAATGATTATGCAATGTGGTTAAAAGTATGCCAAAAAGCGGATTGTTATTTGTTAGATGAATACCTTGCCAAATATAGAAAAGGCAGATCAGGCAGTATTAGTACACATAGTATTAAGACTATGATTGGGTGGCATTACAAGTTATATCATGAAGCAGAGAAATTGAATTCAATCACTAGTATTTTTAATACAGGTAGAAACTTGCTGTTTGGTTGTTATAAAAAATGGAAGTATGTTAAAAGTAGTATAAAATAGGTGGTGCAACATGAATCAATACTCGAAAAGGTTTTTAAAAACTCATCTGATAGAAATAATAATGTTTATTCCGAAAACAATATATTTTAATTTTAAAGTTTTGCCAGTAAAGCAGGCTCTTAGATTACCATATATTGTATCTTATCATGTAAAGTTGTCAGGGATAAATAGAAAAACGTTTTTGACAAAGAATAATGACCTATCTACTTGTTCAATGAGAATAGGTTTTGGTGATTCGATAACATCAAGAAGAGAGTCACCTAAGAGCTTACTTTGTGTTGAACGGGGGGGGGGGAATCCAAGTTGGCAAAGATTTAGGATTATCA
>ERZ791923.680-NODE-680-length-45634-cov-3.533184_pt1 | contig 45634 bp, 36 predicted proteins | sample MGYA00510133_ERZ791923 | MGnify/ENA primary metagenome ERZ791923 (study PRJEB30046, sample SAMN00792106) | human gut metagenome | study: EMG produced TPA metagenomics assembly of the A metagenome-wide association study of gut microbiota in type 2... | reverse complement strand
TCATCTTCTTCTGGGTGGCGCGCATGGTCGTCTCCGGCATGGAGCAGATGAAAAAAGAGCCGTTCAAGACCGTCTTTATCCATGGCCTCGTGCGCGATGACAAGGGAAGAAAAATGTCCAAGTCGCTTGGCAACGGCATCGACCCCCTCGAGATGGCCGAAAAATACGGCGCAGACGCGCTGCGCTTCAACCTCATCACCGGCAACTCTCCCGGCAACGATATGCGCTTCTATGTTGAAAAGTGCGAGGCGATGCGGAACTTTGCAAACAAGATCTGGAACGCGAGCCGCTATGTCCTCATGAACCTCACCATTGGCGAGCCGGGCCTTCCCGCCAGGGAGGATCTGGAGCAGGAGGACAAGTGGGTCCTCTCGAAGCTCAACACGCTCATTCGCGAGGTCACGGCGAACTTGGACGCGTACGAGATCGGCGTTGCGTCCAGCAAGGTTTATGATTTCATCTGGGACACCTACTGCGACTGGTATATTGAGCTGACCAAGACCCGGCTCTACAGCGAGAACGAAAAGAGTAAGCTTGCCGCGCAGAAGGTGCTGGTCTATGTCCTTGACCAGACGCTCCGTCTCCTGCATCCGTTCATGCCGTTCATCACGGAAGAGATCTGGCAGGCGATTCCCCACGCAGGCAAGTTCCTGATTTCCGCCGAGTGGCCGGTCTACCGCGAGGAATTCGCGTTCGGTGCGGAAGAGGCGGCTATGGAGCAGATCATCGAGGCCATCACCGCCCTTCGCGCGCGCCGGGCAGAGATGAACGTCCCGATGAGCAAGAAGGTCAACCTCACCATCGCGGCTTCGCAGCCCGAGGTCTTCGAGGCGGGCAAGGCGTTCTTCCTGCGTCTGGCAGGCGCGGAGGATGTGAAGGTCTGCGGCATGGAAGCGGCGGAGGCTGCCTCTGGAGATGACGGCCTTGTCGAGGTCACGACGCATGCGGCCAGACTCTTTATGCCGCTTGCCGAGCTTGTCGACTTTGAAAAGGAGCTTGCGCGCATCGCGAAGGAGAAGGAGAACTGCCTCAAGCAGATTGCGCTGTTTGAAAGCAAGCTCTCGAATGAAGCGTTCGTCTCGAGAGCGCCCGATAAGGTCGTAAACGATCAGAAGGAGAAGCTCGCAAAGAACCAGGCGCTGCTGGCGCAGCTGATTGAAAGCGAAAAGCGGCTGAAAAAGTAAGAGCCATCCCTCGTTCGACCAAAGACGCACGGGAAAAAACGTATAATGGACACGCATGGAAATTCCGTGCGTGTCCATTTTTTATGTCTGGAGTGATGCAAATGAATATGACAAGCTTTTTGCAGGATAAACGGCTGACCATCGCATTAAAGGGCGATATCGATCATCACAGCGCGAAGGAGACGATGCGCATCATCGGCAACAAGATCGATCTTTATCTTCCAATGGTCTGCGTGCTGGATTTTCGCGACGTGACGTTCATGGACTCGAGCGGCATCGCCATTGTGATCCACGCCATCCGGCGCATGCGGGAGCTGCGGGGCGTGGTGCGGGTGGAGAATGTGCCGCCGCAGCCGATGAAGGTGTTGAAAGCCTCCGGAATGGAGCGCATTGTGGTCATTGAAGAAAGGAGCATGGCGCATGAAGTGTGAAAACCAGATGGAGCTGACGTTCCCGAGCCAGTCGAGAAACGAGGGCTTCGCGAGAGCGGCCGTGGCGGCCTTTGCCGCGCAGCTGGACCCGAATCTGGACGAGCTGGGGGACATCAAAACGGCGGTCTCCGAGGCCGTGACCAACTGCATCGTCCACGCCTATCGCGACACGATCGGCGTGATTAGCCTCAAGTGCCGGATTTTGCCCGGGAGCGTTCTTGATATCATCGTAAAGGACAAGGGCTGCGGCATTGCCGACGTGAGCAAGGCGCGCACGCCGATGTACTCCACAGGCGGAGACGACCGAAGCGGCATGGGCTTTACGATCATGGAGAGCTTCATGACAGAGCTCAAGGTTACATCGAGTGTTGGCCGCGGAACGACCGTACATATGAAGCGGCGCATCATCCGCCGGGGCGAGAAGACGTGATGGACGCGAAGCCACAGCTGATCGAACGCGCGCAGCAGGGCGACAAAGCGGCGGCAGAGCAATTGGTTTTGGAGAACGCGGGGCTCATCTGGTCGATCGCGCGGCGGTATTTTGGCCGGGGCGTGGAGGCGGACGATCTCTATCAGTTGGGAGCGCTCGGCTTTTTGAAGGCCATTGCGGGCTTTGACACCCGGTACGGCACGCAGTTTTCAACCTACGCCGTTCCCAAAATCGCGGGTGAGATCCGGCGCTTTCTGCGGGATGACGGCGCGGTTAAGGTCAGCCGGAGCGTCAAAGAGCGCGCGGGCACGATCAAAAAGGAGCGCCAGCGGCTCATGGGGGAGCTCGGCCGCGAACCGACGCTTTCCGAGCTTTCCGACGCGCTTGGAATCCCGCCCGAGGAGATCGCGAGCGCCGAGATGGCCACCGGCAGCGCCGAATCCATCCAGCGCCAGACAGGAGAAGAGGGCATCACGCTCGAGGATGTGCTGGCGGGACCTGAGATGGAGGAGGGGATTTTGGAGCGGATGGCGCTAAAGCAGGCGCTTTCGAACCTCTCCGAGCGCGAGCAGATGGTCATTTCTCTTCGCTATTTCCATGGACTGACCCAGCAGAAGGTCGCCTCCATGATCGGCGTTTCGCAGGTGCAGGTCAGCCGCATTGAAAAGAAGGCGCTCGAGCGGCTGCGCGCGTTTTTGTAGGTGACAAATCGACAAATTTATATTAAAATAGCATCACTACGAAAAAAGGTGAAGCTATGACAAGTGATTTTGAACAGCGATTTTTAAAAGCGCGGCGGGCGGTAATTGCAAGGCGGTTTTCCGCGCTCAACGATATGCAGCAGAAGGCGGTTCTCACGACCGAAGGGCCGCTTCTCCTGCTTGCCGGCGCGGGAAGCGGCAAGACGACCGTGCTCATTAACCGCATCGCGAACCTCATCGCTTTCGGCGAAGGCGCGGACTCCAACGAAATTCCGGACTACGTTACGGAAGATGACGTGGAGTTTCTGGAGCAGTATCTGGACCATCCCGAGCCCGAAAACCAGCCGAGAGCGGAAGCGCTCTCCGCGCTCCATCCGGCCGCGCCGTGGTCGATTCTGGCCATTACATTTACAAACAAGGCGGCAAACGAGCTCAAGGACCGGTTAGGGAAACTTCTTGGCGAACAGGCGATGGACGTGTGGGCGATGACGTTTCACGCGGCGTGCTGCCGGATTTTAAGACGCGATATCGATCGGTTCGAGGGCTATTCCTCGAGCTTTACGATCTACGACACGTCGGACTCCGAGCGCGTCATCAAGGACGTTCTGAAAGAGCTGAACATGGATGAAAAGGCGTTTCCGCCGCGGCTGTGTCTGTCCGTCATCAGCAAGGCCAAGGACAAGGCGCAGCATCCGGATGAATTCGCGAAGGTCGCCGACCGCGCGGGGGACTACCGCATGGAGAAAATTGCGCAGATCTACGAGGGCTATCAGAAGCGGCTTCACGACGCGAACGCGCTGGACTTTGACGATATCATTCTCAAGACCGTGGAGCTCCTGGACGCGTTTGAAGACGTACGGACATACTATCAGCGAAAGTTCCGCTATGTGCTCATTGACGAGTATCAGGACACGAACGAGCTTCAGTATAGGCTTTCGTCGCTTCTCGCGGGCGGGTATGAAAACATCTGCGTCGTAGGTGACGACGACCAGTCCATTTACAAGTTCCGCGGCGCGACGATTGAGAATATTTTGTCTTTTGAAAAGCAGTACCGCGGCGCGAAGGTCATCCGCCTCGAACAGAACTACCGCTCGACGCAGTCGATTCTCAATGCGGCGAACGCCGTCATCTCCCACAATCAGGGACGCAAGGGCAAAAAGCTCTGGACGAAAAACGACCCCGGCGACAAGATCACCGTCTATGAGGCGATGAATGAATCGGACGAGGCAAACTACGTCGCGGGCAGGATTTTTTCCATTTCCAAGGGACGGAACTTCAAGGATTTTGCGATTCTGTACCGCACGAACGCGCAGTCGAACGCATTGGAACATGCGTTCAAGCGCAACAGCATTCCATATCGCATCATTGGCGGCACGCGCTTTTTTGACCGCGCGGAGGTAAAAGACATGCTGGCGTATCTGTGCGTGATCAATAACCGCGCGGACGATCTCCGGCTTCTTCGCATCATCAACAATCCGCCGCGCGGCATCGGCGCAAAGACCATCGAAATGGCCTCCCGGCAGGCGGAAGCGGCGGGCGTGCCCCTTTATACCGTCATCTCCGATCCCTATAGCTACCCGAGCCTCGAGAAAGCGGCGGCGAAGCTGATGGCGTTTACGGTTCTCATTGAGGACTGCGCCGAGCTTCTCAAGACGCTCAGTCTGCCGGACTTTTACGAAGAACTCCTGATCCGCACCGGGTATGTCACGATGCTGGAAGGAAAAGACGATATGGAATCGCGCGGCAGGCTCGAAAATATCCGAGAGCTCAAATCGAGCATTGTGAGCTACTGCGAGAATACCGACATGCCGACGCTCTCCGGCTTTCTGGAGGAGATTGCGCTCTATACAGACATTGAGCAGTACGACGCAGAGGCCGACGCGGTCGTCATGATGACGATGCACGCGGCGAAGGGTCTGGAATTTCCGCACGTGTTCCTCGTGGGACTCGAGGAAGGGCTGTTTCCGGGCAGTCGCTCGCTGGGAGACCCCGAGGAGATGGAAGAGGAACGCAGACTCTGCTATGTCGCCATTACGCGCGCCAAGCAGTCGCTCACGATCTGCTACGCCCGGCAGCGCATGCTCTACGGCCGGACGACAACGAACATCGCTTCGCGCTTCGTGGACGAAATTCCGCTAGAGTGCGTTGAAAAAATCGAGCAGCCGAAACCAAAATACGACCAGCCGCGCGACTACGGAAGCTTCGGACGGGTCTCCATCTACGGCGACTACGAATCCTATTCCCCGCACCCGGCAGGAAGCGCGCCGCGAAAGGCGTATTCCTCTGTCATTTCGGAGGATAAAAAGAAAGCGCCAGCCGTCAGCTTTTCCAAGGGCGAGATGGTGCAGCACAAGGCGTTTGGCCGCGGCATGGTCTTAAGCGTGATTCCGATGGGCGGCGATGCGCTGCTTGAGATTGCCTTTGACGGCGTAGGAACCAAAAAGCTGATGGCGAACACGGCGAGCCAGCACATGACGAAGCTCTAAGGAATCTCTGAATCGATCCCCAACAGCTGATTGAAGCAGAGCTTCCTTAACCGGCATACGCCGGCCCGTTCCGGCATAGATTGATAGCCGGAGGTGGTGGCGATGAGCCGGCAGAAACGTTGCAGAAGACGGCTACTTCTTTTGCTCCTGCTGCTTTTGACAGTGGGAAACGTCGTCCTTTTGCAGCTTCGCATCGCGCCGATGCTGCGCAAAATCGCGGAAAACCAGGTCGTGAACGCGGCCTCCGAGGCGATTTTCCGCGCTGTCACGCGCCAGCTGCAAACCGGAAGCGTCGACTACAGCCGGATTATCGGGCTTGAAAAGGACGCGTCCGGAAAGGTTTCGGCGCTCACGACCGACATGGAGCAGATCGCGCGGCTCAAGTCGGAGATTCTGTCGCTTCTGGACGAAGAGCTTGCGAAGATGAACGACGAGGAAATTTCCGTGCCGGTGGGAAGCCTGCTGTTTCCGACGTTTTTTGCCGGGCGCGGGTTTTCGATTCCTGTGCGCGTGCTTGCGCTCAACAGCACGAACGCTGATTTTTACAGCCAGATCCAGTCGCTCGGCATCAACCAGAGCGTACAGCAGATCCGCATTACCTTCACCGTCAGCCTATCGTTTCTCACGCCGGCCGGAATTCAGGATACGGACGTGACAAGCGATGTGCTGGCGGCGCAGACAATTCTCCTCGGCGATGTGCCGGAGAGCTATTTATACCTTGGTTAAACGAGAGGAAGTACCCATGGAAGCACAAAAAGAGATTCTTGAGCTCACAAGAGAGCTCGAGCACGCGGGGTTTTTATACTACGTGAAGGATGCGCCGGAGATGACGGACTACGACTATGACCGGAAGCTGCGCCGCTTGGAAGAGCTCGAGGCGCAGTATCCGGAATTCGCCCAGCCAAACAGCCCAACCAGACGCGTCGGCGGTCAGGCGCTTGAGCAGTTTGTGAAGGTGCGCCACGCTGTGCCGCTCGAGAGCCTGCAGGACGTGTTTTCGTTCGACGAGCTGCGGGAATTTGACGAGCGGCTCCGCAAAGACGAGCCGGAAGCCATGTACAGTGTCGAGCCCAAGATCGACGGACTTTCCGTGGCGCTGGAGTATATCGACGGCGAGTTTGTCCGCGGCGCAACACGGGGCGACGGGCTTATCGGTGAGGACGTGACGGAGAACCTCAAGACCGTGCGCTCGATTCCGCTGCATCTGGAGAACGCGCCCGCAAGGCTCATCGTCCGGGGCGAGGTCTATATGCCGCGGGCCAGCTTTGAAGCGCTCAACCGCGCGCAGGAGCAGGCCGGAAAGCCGCTTTTTGCCAACCCCAGAAACGCGGCAGCGGGGTCACTTCGGCAGCTGGACCCCAAAATCGCCGCGCAGCGTAAGCTCGACATCCTCGTCTTTAATTTGCAGCTTACCGAGGGCGCGGCATTTCAGACGCACACGCAGACGCTTGACTATTTAAGAAGCCTCCGCTTCAAGGTCATCGACTATAAGCTCTGCAAAACAATCGACGAGGCGGTCGATGCGATTACGGCCATCGGCGAGACGCGTTATGACCTGCCGTATGACATTGACGGCGCGGTCGTGAAGCTGGATGACCTTGCGGGGCGTGTGCGCTTGGGAAGCACGGCGAAGTTCCCACGCTGGGCGGCGGCGTTCAAATATCCGCCCGAGGTCAAGGAGACTGTCTTGCAGGACATCGTCGTACAGGTTGGGCGAACAGGGGTCTTGACGCCCCGGGCCATTGTCGCGCCGGTGCACTTGGCGGGAACCACGGTGACGGCAGCGACGCTTCATAATCAGGACTTTATCACCCAGAAGGATATCCGCATCGGAGACACGGTCAAAATCCGCAAGGCAGGGGAGATCATCCCGGAAATTCTCGAGGTCGTGACGGATAAGCGGCCGGAGGGAACCGCGCCGTATTTCCTGCCGGACAGGTGTCCGGTCTGCGGCGCACCTGTGGAGCGTGATGAGGACGGCGCGGCGCTTCGGTGCACAGGTGCGGAGTGCCCGGCGCAGCTGTCGAGGAATCTTGCGCACTTTGTCTCGCGCGAAGCGATGAACATCGACGGCCTCGGCAGCGCCATCATTGACCAGCTGATTGAGGAGAAGATGCTTTCCAATCCGGCCGACCTCTACGCCCTTGATTTTGAAAAGCTCGCGACGCTTCCGGGGCTCGGGCAGAAGTCGGCGGACAATCTCAAAGCCGCGATCGACAAGAGCCGGGAGAATGACCTGTCGCGTTTACTTTGCGCCTTTGGCATCCGGCAGGTCGGCGTGAAGGCTGCAAAGGTGCTGGCGAGCCATTTCGGAACGCTCGACGCGCTGATGAACGCATCGAAAGAAGCGCTTTTGGAGGTCCCGGATGTGGGCGAGACGACAGCGGACGTACTTCTTAGTTGGTTCCAGAGCCCGCAGTCGCAGGATTTGATCGCGCGGCTGCGCGCGGCGGGTGTGAATTTTGAGTCGCACAATCAGATCACAGATACGCGCTTTGCGGGAAAGACCTTCGTTCTGACAGGCGTCTTGACGCTTTTCACGCGTGACGAGGCGACGGCCAAAATTGAGTCGTTCGGCGGCAAGGCGGCGGGCTCCGTCTCCAAAAAGACGAGCTACGTCGTGGCGGGCGAGAACGCGGGCAGCAAGCTCAAAAAGGCCAATGAGCTCGGTATTCCCGTTCTTTCCGAGCAGGAATTTCTGGACATGCTGGCATGAAGATCACGCTTATCTGCAACTGCGGCCTTGCGCTGGAATCCGGCGGGCAGACACTGCTCCTTGACGCGCTGACGCAGGAGCTCCCACCGTTTTACCGCACGCCCGAGAAGACCCGGCGGGAGATCATCGCGGGAGAAGGCGAGTACGCATCCGTTTGCGGTTTGCTCTTTACGCACCTGCATCCCGACCATTTTGACCGGGAAGCGGCCGAAGAATTTTCCGCGCGGCACAAAAACGCATTGGTTTACATTCCGAGCCGCCGGAAGCCCGCGCCCGAGACGTTTTCCGTTGGCAATTTCACCGTCGAGCTCCACCGCGTGCGGCACACGCAGGTCGCCGGATACGGAAAATCCACGGTCGACGCGATGATCGTCTCGTGCGAGGGAAAATGCGTCTATGTTGCGTCTGACACGGCCCCGGAGGCCGCGATTCACGAAGGCATTCTTGCCGGACGAAAACCGGACGCGGCATTCTGGAACGGGGAGATGCTTCTTTATAAGCCCGAGCGCGCGCTGCTGCATGTTTGCGCAGAAAAAAGCTTTATTTACCATATTCCAATCGACCCGCAGGATGGGCTTCGCAGGAAGCTAGAGCGCATTGTCTCGCGTTACCCGGAGGAGCTGGAAAACGTCCGGCTCTTGACGGCATATCCATCGGTTATTACCCTATAATAAAACGCCTCGGTGCACTTGGAATTGCGCATCGAGGCGTTTTTGCACGCAAAGGATGCTTGCGGCATAGATTGATGCAGGGCGAAACGCCCCGGAAAATAGGAAGGAGTGTCAAAACCTTGAATCATCAAACCGATCAGGCGGAAAACGGCGTAATGACGCTGCCGCAGTGTGCGAACGCAGACGGTCAGCTGCCGTCTTGCGCGCCGCTTGCCAATCCATATGTCCCGTTCCAGCAGACGGGCGCCGATCTCTATACCGCCTCCTGCGCGCTCATCCGCGGGACGCTGTTCCCCGGGCTCGATCTTCCCTATGGCGGTCAGGAAAACACGCAGGAGAAGCTTGCAACTGCCTCTGTGGAGCTTCAGCAGATGGGCTTTGCGCTGCAGGAGCTGGCGCTTTATCTCGACACGCACGCGGAGGACACCGAGGCCGCGCAGCTTTTTAACCAGTACGTTGAGCTCTACCAGCAGGCCATCGAGCAGTACCAGCAGGGAAACGGACCGCTCACGCTCATGGACGCGGCGGCAAACGGAACGTACGACTGGCTCGCAGGCCCCTGGCCCTGGGAATACAGAAAGGAGCGGTAAGAGAGTATGTTTGTCTATGAAAAGAAGCTTCAGTACCCGGTACGGATCCAGAACGTCAATCCGCAGCTGGCGGCAATTGTAATTTCGCAATACGGAGGGCCAGATGGGGAATTAGGAGCGTCCCTCCGCTACCTCAGCCAGCGCTACTCCATGCCCTACGACGCGCTCAAGGGCCTGCTTACGGATATTGGTACCGAAGAGCTGGGACACCTCGAGATGGTGGGTTCGATCGTCCATCAGCTGACGAGGACGCTCACGGAGGAGCAGATGAAAGAGCAGGGCTTCGCGCCGTACTTTGTTGACCACACGGTAGGCGTCTACCCGCAGGCCGCGTCCGGTACGCCGTGGTCGGCGGCGACAATGGCCGTGACGGGAGACCCCATGGCCGACCTGGTAGAGGATATGGCGGCGGAGCAGAAGGCGCGCGTGACGTACGACAACATCCTGCGGCTCAGTGACGACCCGGATGTAAATGACGTCATCCGCTTCCTGCGCGAACGCGAGATCGTGCATTTCCAGCGCTTCGGAGAGGCCGTGCAGCTGCTGCGCGAAAAGCTCGACGAGAAAAACGTCTACTACATGAACCCGGCGCTGATCTCGTAACGGGAATAAAAAAAGAGGGGAGTCCGAAAAATCGGACTCCCTTTGGTTATTTCTGCTCGGCGATGTAGAGTGACGCACGATTCTGGATCATGGCGGCCGTTTCGTCGAGCGTTTTTGCTCCCGCAAAGTAGGCGGCTGTTTCTTCGGTCAGGATGTTCATGAGGTTCTCGTCGAACGTAAAGACGCTCTTCGTCTGATTGATCAGATCACACACGGCCTGGTACTGCTTGGGCGTGACGGCGTAAACGTCGACGGTTTCGTTGAAGAACCCAATGGTGTAGAGGACAACCGGGATGGGATTGCCGCTTGCGTCAAGAATGGGATTTCCATCTTCGTCCGTGACGTAGTCCTGCTGCATGGCGGCTTGCGCCTGCTGCTCGAAGGCCGATTTTAGCATCGGGAAGGCTGGCGACTGCATCTGTGCGTCCATCGACAGAAGTGAGCGGATAAAGCCCCACGCGCCGTCCTTGTCCTTGCAGGCGGTCGTCATGCAGATCGAGCCCAGCGGCACGAAGCCGGAGCCAAGTCCGTCTGACGCGCCCGGATAGCCCACGAAGCACACATCGTTGTCCATGGCGGCAAACTGGTAGTAGATATCATCAAAGCTGGCAAAAGCGATATTGGCGAGCAGCTGCTGGCCCTGCCCCACGCGGCGGTAGTCGCTTTGGTACTCGTCAAAGTCAAAATTCGTGGTGTCAAATTCATCGGGGAAGGTGTTCGCAAAGGAAAGAATCGACCTAAATTCGTCGGAGTCAAAGCTGCACGTGCCGGCCTGCCAGTCGACAAAGCGGTTCATGGCGCCCGACGCACAGAGGTAGAGCACGTGAGATTTCGTATAGTCGACGTTGAACACCGTCGCGCCCTCCGGGAGCTTTTTCAGCGCGTCTTCTACCTCGTCCGTCGTCCAAGACTCGTAGCCCCCGACAATTTCGCGTTTGCCCGCCGCGCTCACGACCTGAAAGCTCGTCGGAAGCTGATAGAGCTTGCCGTCTGTTTTGACCGCGTTCAGGACGCTTTCCATAAGCTTATCCGGAGATACTGCGCTGTCCGCGTTCAAATACGGCAGCAGATCCTCCAGAAAGCCCTTGACCGCGTACTGCGCCACGGGAAGCTCTCCGCCGGAGACGTCGATGAGGTCGGGGAGATTGCCGGACAGAAGCTCCGTATTGAGCTTCAGAATCGCGGACGAGCTGTCCTCAGTGTAAGAGCCGGGGCTTGCGATGATCTCGCTGTACTCGGAATAGTCCAGCACTTCGATGCGGTACCGGTCGTTTTCCCGGTTGAATTTCGCGACCTGCTGACGGAGCGGCTGGCTCGGAGACAGCGATGCAAGCGTCAGAACGGTCTTTTCCGGAAGCGCCGAGGGGTCAATGGGCTGCAAGTCATAGAGTTCATAGGTGGTATCTACGCCGCTGCCCTGCGTGCCCAGAAGTACGCGGAAATTGCCGGCCTCTTCCACATTCAGGCCCGTCAGCTCCGTTGCGTCGAGATCGCAATCATTGAGAAGATCCAATGTTTTCTCTGCCTGCTGGGTATCTAAGTCGTAGCGGTAGATAGAGCCGTCGTCGAAGTAATAAAAGGCGTTCCCGTCAGTGTCTGAGAAAATGTCCCACGTGTAGATGGGAAGGAGGACCTCCTCGCACCACGAGAGTGTTTCCGCGTCGATTGGCCGGAAGTTCATGCCGCCCGCGTCGGCGTAGAACAAAATGCCGGCCTGATCGGAAAGGGTGACGAGGTTGCCGTACTTGCCGTCCTGATCGAGCGTTTTGATCAGCGCGCCGGTTTTGTCAAAAATATAGATAGTATCCGAATAGTCCGCGCAGACAAAATTTTCTGCGCCATCCAGCACGAGGCGGTTCAGGTAGACCTGCGATTGCTCGAGCTGCGAGCCGGAAAAATCGAGTCGGACCGTTTCCTGATACGTTCCGTCGGCGGCAAAGCGGACGAGGAACCAGACATACGCCGCGTCCTCCGCATCAGATTCTGATGTCTGGCAAAGCGCCCAGACAGAGCCGTCTGCGGCCGTCACCAATGCGTTCACCTGCGGCCGGCCGAAGCCTTCAGACGGGAATTCCAGAATGGCGATCTGGCCGGTCACAAGGTCCTCGCGGTAGAGTGTGGACTCGTATTTGTAGTAGCCGTAAATTTTGCCGGTCGTTTCGTCAACGTCCTGCGTGGTTTCTTCGCTCTGCGTCATGGCGGCAAGGAAGAGCGCGCTGTCTGTAAAGACGGCGGCCTGCACGGTGTCAAGCGGCTTGGGCAGGGGATTTGAGACCGCTTTGTAGGCGACCGCCTGCGCAGAGGCGGCGGTGGGCTCTGTTGTGTCACTTTGTTTTGTCTCGCTTGTTGTGCTTTGCTTCTTGCAGCCGGTGAAAAGTGCCGTGAGAAGCGCCAGCACAAGCGCGAGCGATACGATCCGTTTCATGTTTCATGCTCCTTTTCAAGTTTTTGTCCGGGAGCATCATAGCAGACTTTCAGGCCTTCTCGGCGTTTTTAAGCAAAGCTTAAGAAAAGCTTCACCAAAGAAAAACCTGCCTCCTAGGTGGGAGGCAGGCTGTTAGGGTGTATCTTCCAACTCCTAACGCACCCGGACAGCGGGTCTTTTCACGCTGCGCCGCGCCATTTTTCCTTGAAATACGTCAGTATTCCTGCGAAAAAATGTCTTGCTCAACGCAAAAATCCCTCGCTGCCGGTCACATTGGGAGTTGGAAGAATACACCCTAGAGTTTTGATTATGCCGCGTCGTTGACATAGCCTGGCGTGTAGTTCACGATCCGGCCGATTTCCTGCAGAGCCTTGACCTGCGCTTCGTTGACGGGGTTATCAAAGAGGTTCAGCTGCGTAAGCAGCGGGCAGTCCTCGAGGCCCGAGATGTCGGAAATCTGGTTATAATCCGCGAAGATATAGTTGAGGGCGGGCAGACCCTTGAGGGGCGAGAGGTCGGTGAGTTGGTTGTTATTGACGTTGATGCGCACGAGCTTGCAGTTTGCCGTATCGAATGCGGGCAGCGACTCGATCTGGTTATGACTCGCGAGGAAATACGTCAGCTCCGGAAGATTTGCGATGACGGATACGTCCTTGACCTGATTGTCGGAAATATCAAGCACGGACAGGCTCACGCAGTCGGAAAGCACCGAAATATCCGAAATCTCGTTATTGGACGCATAGAGCTCCTGCAAAGAGGTGTTCCCGGCAAGGCTCGACAGGCGCGAGACGCCGCAGTTTTCGATATGCAGCCGCTCGAGCTCCAGGCAGCTGTTGAGATACGTGATCGATTTCACGGGATTGTTCGTCAGATACAGGTCTTTCAGGTGCTCGAGCGCCGTGATGGCCGTGAGGTCCGAGACAGAATTGTTCGTAAGGTCAAGGTACTCGAGGTTCGACAGGCCGACGAGCGGATTGATGGCCGTGACTGCGCAGCTTTGCAGTACGAGCTTTTTGAGCTCCGGCAGCGTGCCGATGGCGTCCAGCGTCGAGGTCGGGAGCGTCGTGCCCGAAAGATCGAGCGTTTGCAGCGTCGTGAGCTGCGGCAGGACCGAGAGATCGAGCCCCGTCGCGTTTTGGATCGTGAGCGTTTTGAGGCCCGCGAAGCGCGTGAGATCGGAAATGTCCTGCACGCCCTCGGGAAGGGTCAGCTCCTCAAGCTCCCAGAGCTCGTCGGACATAATCGTATCGGACGCGGATTTTCCAAGGAGCTCGCGCACGTAGCTGTCCAAAGCGCTGTCTGAGAGCGTCACTTCTTCAACGACGCTTCCGATCGTGTAGCCGCCATAGACCGCGTCGCTTACAAGGCCGTTTTCCGCGACCGTGACGACAACGACCTTGCTGTCTCCGGCCTCTAAGGTAACCGGCGCTTCATAGGCGTCCGTTTCGATGGAGGGGTAGTCCTGATTGACGGCGAGATAGGCCGTGCCGCCGGTAGCCGTGACGGCGACGTCAATGTATTCGCTGTAGTACCCGCTTTCGGGCGAAAGCACGGGGACGTTTGGGCGAAGCGCATCGATCTGCGCTTTCACGTCCGCGCTTGTGATGCGGTCCAGCATCTGCTCCGCGTCCAGAATCTTGTCCTGCTCGATATACGTTTTGGAAAGCGCAACATAGAGCTGCACGGACTCAGGGTTATTGGTGATGGCGCTGACAAGGGTGTACTCGGCCTTCGTGTAGTTGCCGCTGTTGATGTACGCCTGCGCCAGCCGGACAGGGAGGTTCGCGTTGTCGGGTGAGAGCTTGCAGGCCGTCTCGTAGAGCGACACGGCGCGGTTGTAGCGTCCGGCGTCATAGAAATAATCGCCCCAGTGGGCAAAGACGCTCATCGTTAAATCCGGCCGCTGGACAAGGAAGAACCAGCATGCCGCGCCGATGATCGCCACAACGAGCAGCACAATCAAGAAAATTTTCAGAATATATTTCATCGCATAAGCTCCTGACAGACAAAGTAACAGTTTGTCATATTATACGGCTTTCCAAAAAGCGTGTCAAGTATGGCGTTATGTCAAGCGGTATATTTGCGCCCGTGCGGCCATACGATGGAGCAAAAGGAGGTGGCGGCATGAAAACAATTGCGGCGTGCGCGCTGCTGGCGGCGCTGGCCTTCGGGCTTCTGCCGGGGATGGAGCAGCAGTGGATACCGGAGGACGACGGGCTTGTGCTGCTGGTCGAGACGGATGCAGCGCAGAACGAAGCGGCGCAGAGCGTTTCCGGCGCGGCAGACGATCCGGACCCAGCGGAGGCCTTGGACAACCGGACGGTCCGGCTTCTCGCGGGGGAGGAGATTTTGGAGCTTTCCATGGAGGAGTATCTGACGGGGGTCCTGCTGAGCGAAATGCCGGTCGATTTTTCACCGGAGGCGCGCAAGGCGCAGGTGGTTGCTGCCCGGACGTTTACGTGCCGGAAGCTCGAAAGCCCAAAGCATACGCAGGCAGACGTGTGCGCGGACTTCGCCTGCTGTCAAGCGTGGACAAGCCGGGGGAATTTGGAACGGAAATACGGCGATGATTTTACTGCGGTATGGCAGAGCGCGCAGGAGCTTGTGCGGGAGAGTGCGGGGGAGGTTCTGACATTTGGCGGCGAGCTCATCGACGCGGTCTATTTTTCCTGCTCCGGCGGCGCGACGGAGGCGGCAGTCGCAGTCTGGGGAACGGACGTGCCGTATTTGCAGTCGGTCGAGAGTCCGGGCGAAGAAATCGCGCCCCGGTTTTCTTCGCAAGAGATTTTCGCACCCGCGGAATTTTCCGAGATTCTGCGCGCTGAAAATCCGGATGTGCATCTGACTGGAAGCCCGGAGACGTGGGTGGGGGAGACGGCATACACGGATGGCGGAAGTGTGGAGACCTGCGTCATCGGAGGCATAGCCTTTTCCGGAACGAAGCTCCGGCAGCTGTTTGGCCTCAATTCCGCGCGGTTCACGCTCATGCTGAAAGACGGGCAGTTTGTTTTCGATGTGCAGGGCTTCGGTCATCGGGTGGGCATGAGCCAGTACGGCGCGGAAAGCATGGCGCGGCTCGGTTTTTCCTACCGGACGATCCTGCTCTATTACTATCAGGGCGCGGAAATAGGGCGCTATGAAGCATAAAAAATCCGCCCCGGAAATCCGGAGCGGATGCTTGCTTTCAGATTAGAAGAGGTTCAGAACAAAGGTCAGAACCAGGAATGCCGCGCCGATCCACTTGGTTGCGCTGGCAAGCTTTGCGTCGAGCGCCTTGGACTTGTTCTTGCCCATGAAGCTGTTGTCGTTGCCGGCAATGGCAGAGGACAGACCGGCGCTTTTGCCGGACTGGAGCGTCACGATCGCGACGAGCGCGACGGCGAGAATAACCTGAATAACGGTCAGAACAGTGTGAAGAGCAGTCATAATTTCCTCCAAACGTAATTGCCGTCCTTCACCGGCAGGCGGCTCGCCGAAATGCGTTCACATTCAACAGGCACATGGCCTTTACATAGCAAGCAAAATTATACCACAGATGGGAACAGAATTGCAAGAACTTTTTCTTGCGAAACCACAAAATGTGCGAAAAATTACGATTTTGTGACCCACGTATTGGTGGCCGCGCAGGTGAGGTAGGCGTTGATGAAGCCATCGAGGTCGCCGTCCATGACAGCGTTGATATTCGAGGTCTCAAAGCCCGTGCGCGTGTCCTTGACGAGGGTGTAGGGCATGAAGACATAGTTGCGGATCTGACTGCCCCACTCGATCTTGAGCTGCGTGCCCTTGATGTCGGAGATCTTGTCCAGATGCTCGCGCTCCTTGATTTCAATCAGCTTCGAGCGGAGCATGCGCATGCAGGTCTCCTTGTTCTGGAACTGGTCGCGCTGCGTCTGGCAGGAGACGACAATGCCAGTCGGCTTATGAATCAGGCGCACAGCCGAGGATGTTTTGTTGATGTGCTGGCCGCCCGCGCCGGAGGAACGGTAGACCTGCATTTCGATATCCTCGGGGCGGATGTCCACATCCTTCGTGTCGTCCGCAATTTCAGGAATTACCTCAACAGCCGCAAACGAGGTCTGGCGGCGGGCGTTCGCGTCAAACGGAGAGACACGCACGAGCCGGTGGACACCGTTTTCGCTCTTGAGAAGTCCGTAGGCGTTTGTGCCCTCAACGAGAATGCTGGCGGATTTGATGCCTGCCTCGTCGCCGTCGAGATAATCTAAAATTTTGTACGTTAAGCCATGACCCTCGACCCAGTGGGTGTACATGCGGTAGAGCATCTGCGCCCAATCCTGCGCCTCGGTGCCGCCCGCGCCTGCCTGGAACGAGACAATAGCGTTGTTGCCGTCGTATTCGCCGGACAGAAGCGTCTCGAGCCGCTCACGCTCCATCTCTTCTTCGAGCGCCGTGTAGCCCTCTTTAAGTTCCTCGAGCATCGAGTCGTCGTTTTCTTCAATGGCCATCTCGCAGATCGTCATGAGGTCTTCCCAGTGGCTGCACATTTTTTCGTACCGCTCGACCTTCGCCTCGACCTGCCGTGCCTGCTTCATGACCTTCTGCGAAACCTCGGCGTTGTCCCAAAAGCCCGGGGACTCAATCTGCGCGTGCAGACGCTCGATATCCTCCTTGCAGCGCTCGATGCCGAGCGAAGCGGCCAGCTCGTCGAGCTTTGGCTTGAGACCGTTCAGCTTGACCTTATACTCATCAAATTCAATCATCATAGTTCGTCAATCCCAGTATTTCAAATTATCAGTGTAAATCCTGAGGTATTATACCCTAAAATACAGAACATGTAAAGAGGGAAAGAAGCCGGTTCGTGCTCCTTTCCCTCGATTTTACCGGTCAGCGCTCACTGGCGCGCCATTCGCAGTCCGCGAAGATCAGATCGTCCACGTCGCCCTGCGGCGCGGGCAAAAAAATAGGCGTATCCATTGCCGTTCCCTCCAACCATAAAAGCATTACCTTTTATTCTATGCGGAAGAAACGGAAATAGACCTGAAACTTTAATCGCAGAACACAGACTCCTGCATGCGCTTGCAGGCCTCGATGACGAGCGCGTGCGGCAGGGCCAGGTTTAGGCGGATATGGTGCGCGCCGTGGAAGGGCCGTCCATCCTGCCAGCCCACGCCTGCGTCCCAGCCGCGCTTTAAGATCGTGTCCATCGTGAGATCGTGCGCCGCGCAGTACCGGGTGCAGTCGACGAAGACCATGTAGGTACCTTGGGGCTTTGCGCACGTCACACCGGGAAGCTGCGCTTCGAGGAAATCGCAGACATAGTCGATATTCGATTGCAGCACCTCGCGCAGCTCCGTTAGCCACTGGAGGCCTTCTGCAGAATAAGCGCCGATGAGCGCGTGCATGGAAAGAACGTTCATTTCGTCGTAGTGGGAAAGGGAAGACTCCTTGTCCACGCGGTCGCGGAGCAGTTTGTTATAAATCACGTGGTAGCTTCCGACAAGACCCGCGAGGTTGAAGGTTTTGGACGGGGCATAGAGCGCGATGGTGCGCAGCTTCGCGTCCTCACTGATGGACTGTGTGGGGATGTGCTGATAGCCCGGCATGGTGAGGTCCGACCAAATTTCGTCGCTCACGACCATCACATCGTGCTTGCGGAACAGCTCCATGGCCTGCTCCAGCTCCCAGCGCTCCCAGACTCTGCCGCAGGGGTTGTGCGGCGAGCAGACGATGGTGGCGTGGATCTTATGGCGGATGATTTTTTCCTCCATATCCTGATAGTCCATGCGCCAGATGCCATGTTCGTCCTTCCGGAGCTCGCTGTGGATAATATGGTAGCCGTTATTCTCCAAGCTGCTTGTAAAGCCGACGTAGGTCGGGCTCAGGACGAGGACGTTATCGCCCCTGGAGCAGTAGACGTTTAAGGCTGACACAACGCCGCCCAGCACGCCGTTTTCATAGCCAATGTGCTCCGGAAGAAGACCCTCCACACCGTTTTGTGTCCGCTGCCAGTCGATGATAGCCTTGTAATACGCATCCGACGGGCGGAAATAGCCGAAGAGGGGGTGCTGGATGCGCGCAGCGATGGCCTGCGGAATGGTAGGGACGGTTGCAAAGTTCATGTCCGCGACCCACATGGGAAGAAATGTCGTGCCGTTCTTCGGTGCGTCGGGAGAAAAGCCCGGCATGGAGCCGACACCGTCGACAGCCAGCGCGTCCATTCCGCGGCGGTCGTAAATGGTCGTAAAATCGTAATGCATGATATGCCTCATTTCTGTTTGTTCTCCGAAAACCGACGGATTGCGGTACTATTATAATACGACCGGTTCCGCTCTGCAACCCGTGTTTGCCGACTTGCCCGGACGGGATGCAGAGAAGTCATCCGGAGTAAGGAATGGAAGAAACGCTGACCTCCTGCGATTTTCCCAGAGAGCATTGGACGCGTATCCGTACCAACAATGTGATCGAGCGGCTGAACCGGGAGATCCGCCGCAGGGCTCGCGTGGCGGGCACCCAGTGGAGCAACAAGAATTACATGAACACGAAGCACTTGGAAGCGGTCATGGACGACGTTTCCGTTGCCGGCTGACTTCAGGTCTGCCGGAGTCTGCAAATAAATTTGCGCATAAATCTTGACGGTACCAGATTCGTTTTGCGGGAAGTTAATCGCGGCGGAAAATATCCCTTGTATAGACCTTTTCCGCGACATCGTCGAGGCACGTATCATACCGGTTGGCGATGATGGCGCGGCTTTGCTGCTTGAACGTATTCAAATCATTGACGATGCGGCTTCCGAAGAAGGTCGTGCCGTCTTTTAAGGACGGTTCGTAGATGATGACCGTCGCGCCCTTGGCTTTGATGCGCTTCATGACGCCCTGAATGGACGACTGGCGGAAGTTATCCGAGCCGGCCTTCATGGTCAGCCGATACACGCCGATGGTGCAAGGCTGCTCCGCGGCGGCGTTATACTGGTTGTCTTCGATGTAACCGTAATAGCCCGCCTTTTGCAGCACGCGGTCGGCAATAAAATCCTTGCGCGTGCGGTTGGATTCGACGATGGCCGAGACCATGTTCTGCGGAACGTCCGCGTAGTTCGCGAGCAATTGCTTGGTGTCCTTGGGCAGGCAGTACCCGCCGTAGCCGAAGGATGGATTATTGTAGTGCGTACCGATTCTGGGGTCTAAGCACACGCCCTGAATAATTTGCTGCGTGTCGAGTCCCTTCATCTCGGCGTAGGTGTCGAGCTCGTTGAAGTAGCTGACGCGCAGCGCGAGATATGTATTGGCAAACAACTTGACGGCTTCGGCTTCTGTAAAACCCATGATGAGCGTGTCGATATTTTCTTTGAGCGCACCCTCTTGCAGCAGTTGCGCAAACGTGTTCGCCGCCTTGACCAGCTGCTCGTCCTGCATATCCGTGCCGACGATAATTCGGCTTGGGTACAAATTATCGTACAATGCTTTCGATTCGCGCAGAAATTCCGGGCTGAACAGGATATTTTTGCAGCCGTATTTTTCTCTGACCGACGCGGTAAATCCGACCGGAACCGTGGATTTTATGACCATAATGGCGTTCGGATTGGACTGCATGACGAGCCGGATGACCGACTCGACCGCCGAGGTGTCGAAGAAATTTTTCTCGCTGTCGTAGTTCGTGGGCGCAGCGATGATGACAAATTCTGCGTCCTGATATGCCGCCTCCGCGTCTAACGTCGCCGAGAGATGGAGCTGCTTTTCCGCCAGATATTGTTCGATGTATTCGTCCTGAATGGTTGATTTCCGGCTGTTGACCAGCGCGACGCGCTCGGGGACGATGTCAACCGCCACGACCTCATTGTGCTGCGCCAGCAGCACCGCCAGAGAAAGACCCACATAGCCGGTTCCGGCAACGGCAAGTTTCATACAGTTTCTCCTTGTTCATAGAATGGAACGGTTCGGTTGACGTAACCATCTGTTGCATGTGCATTTGGCTTGATTTTACAGGGATTCCCAAGCACGACGCAGTGCGATGGAATATTGCAGTTTACATAAGTATTTGGCGCGATCAGCACGTCGTCGCCGATTATTATATTACCGACGATGGTTGCGTTGATCCCGATCCAGACGTTGTTTCCGATGGTCGGAACGCCCTTGCGCGCGCCGCGATTTTCCTGACCGATTGTAACGCCCTTATGGATATTGACATTTTGTCCGATCCGAGCGGAGGGGTTAATGGTAATGCAGTGCGGGTGCCCGAGATACAGCCCACCGCCGATGTCGCAGTCTATGGAAAGGTCAACCAGATGGGAATTGCGGGTTAAGCGAAAAAGCACGCGGTACAGCATACGAAGCGGGGGAAACGTAGCGGCCTGCGCCTTCCGATAGTATTTTTGAAATTGCGGCATTTCGTTCTTCCGGGGGTAGCGCGCATAATCAAGTTCTAACCGAGACTGCACAGAATGCCTGTTTGACATTGTAAAGGCTCCCTTCGAGGCGTAACAGGTTTCACATATAAAAATCGTGGTACCACTGCGCAAACCTTCGCAGACCCTCGCGTAAGGGCGTGTGTGGCTTGAAGCCGAAGTCGCGCTCCAAGGGGGCCGTATCGGCGTAGGTGACGGGAACGTCGCCGGGCTGCATGGGGACGAGCTTTTGATGCGCGGCAAAATCATAATTCTCCGGCAAAACCCCGGCGCGCACCAGCTCTTCAGACAAAATCCGGACGAAATCCAGCAGGTTCTCGGGCTGGCTGTTTCCGATGTTATAGAGCGCGTAGGGCGGAACGGGAAGGCCATCCGCGCCCGTTTTCCGCTCCGGCGGCCTGCGCATGACGCGGAGCACGCCCTCGACGATATCGTCGATGTACGTAAAGTCGCGCTTGCAGTTTCCGTAGTTGAAAATCTGAATCGTCTCGCCGGCGCGGAGCTTGTTGGTGAAGCTGAAATAGGCCATATCCGGTCGGCCGGCGGGGCCGTAGACGGTAAAAAAGCGCAGGCCGGTACAGGGGATGTCGTAAAGCTTGGCGTAGGCGTGCGCCAGAAGCTCGTTCGTTTTTTTGGTCGCGGCATAGAGCGAGACGGGGGTGTCCACCTTGTCCTCGGTCGCATAAGGCACCTTTTGGTTAGAGCCGTAAACGGAGGAGGACGAAGCATAGACCAGATGTTCGACCGGATACTGCCTGCAAGCTTCCAGAATGTTGTAAAAACCGATGATGTTGCTTTCTATGTACACATCGGGATTCGTGATGGAGTACCGCACACCCGCCTGCGCGGCGAGATTCACGACGATCTTCGGCCGGTAGCGCGCGAAGAGGTCGGAAATCAGGCGCTTGTCGGCAAGGTCTCCGCGGATGAACGTGAAGTTCTCGAACGCCTCGAGCTCTGCCAGCCGCGCCTGCTTGAGTCGGACGTCATAGTAGTCGTTCAGATTGTCCAGCCCGACTACGTGCGCCCCCGGCTCGTCCGTCAGAACGCGCTTCGCCAGGTTCGCGCCAATAAACCCGGCCGCGCCGGTAATGAAAACATTTGTCACAATTTCCCTGTCCTTCTCATACGCGCAACATGTTTGAGCTTGTGCAATAGACTAATGATATGGTCTCTATAAAAAACAGTATTTATAATTACAATGAAAACAATCCAGATAATTGAGACTTTAACCGCCAAATATATCCACGCGGCATAACTGGATGCAGATAGTGTCCATGTGGAGCATATGAAATACGGCGGAAGAAATGATAATACATCTGCCAGCAGCTGTTTGAGAAAACAAGAAAAAGGCCAGCAAACCAGATTGTTTGAATTATATACCGCCATCCAAACTGTCTGATACACCATTGCAATTAGTGTTCCGACGGCGACACCGACAAGACCATGAAGTTTAACCGTAATAACCGATACGACAATATTCAGACCAACTGCAACAGTATAACATTTTTGTGTTTGACTGTAGTGGTTGCCCGCTAAAATCATTATGCTGTATGGAATTCGGATGCAATATGCCGCATATGCGAGTGTAATGAAAAGCGCAAAAACCGGAACATTGTAATTCGCATCAGCAACTCCTTTGGTGTATATGTTGATAAAAGGGACGATTAGCAACGAAGTGCAGCCAAAAACAAATACTGTTCCAGCATGAACAACCCAAACAAGATAACCAAAAGACTTTTTTAATATCTCTGTTTCATTTTTTGCCCATAACTCGCCATAGTATGATTGAAAGCCTGTTGTAGCAGATGCAAATATTTTCTGAAGGCCATTAATTACAAGGTAATATACGCTATATATAGACACATTTTGGAGCGTGGAGAATAGGGTAAGAACTACTGTATCGGTGCTGCCAATTACTACAGCAGACACATGCTGTGCAATTCCGTTCCATTTTTGTTGAATTGGTTCCTCATTGTAACATGCATCCCTATTAATAGAATAATGCTTATCTACATACAACCGATAAAACACAGGACGAATGAGAAAAATGAGCGAGGTCGTTAATTTTACTACTTGGATTGAATGCCCTGTTTTGATTATGATTGTGCAAACAGCGATATTTACGACCAGTGTAACAATTTGAACGAGGTAGGAAACATACATTCTTTGATCTGCTGAAATTAACAGCTGATCCGTTATTCCAAAATAATATTGCGCAAATGAGTTTATACTAATCGCCGCGATTAATGTGCCTGTGTAAATCGGGCTAAACTCATTATTTTTAAGTATAAATGGATACGCAAGAATTAAAATGAAAACATAAACAAGCAATATTTTTGCAATTGTTTTGTAAAATGTACGAGCCGAAGAAACAATCTCGCTAATTTTTCTACTATTATTCTCAACAAGGGGCTTATATAAAGCGGACTGGACTACAGCGCTTATCCCTAAATCCAAATAGGTGATAATTCCCAGGAACTGAGTGATAGAATTGATTAACCCGTTTACCGTAGTTCCGTAATATGTTATTACTAGCCTAGGCATTATGAAACCGCAAATTGCAGTAATTGCCTGGTATAGCAAAGAAACGCAGGTGTTTCTTGCCAATAATTTGGTACTCATTATGATTCGCTCCGCTTTCCTTGCGTATAACTAGAAAAATATCTTTGCCTTGATGTGTCATCCAGCTAAGCCAGAACTTATTATCCTCCGCTCCGTGAGCAAGGTCGAAATATATCACATTTTTTTATTGTGATCGGTTTCTACAATCAGAATAGATGGTTAGTCTGCATCTGATTTAGTAGCTACTTCGCAGTAGCATATCTTTTCAGGAAGAGCAAGCCAGCTTCCAATTTCTAAATCTTGCTCTCCCTCAAATGGGTCAAAACCAGAGCCATCAAAGAAAGTCAATTCTCCGAAAAAGAGTCGATGGTTTGCGTAATACCAATCAACGCGGACATGCGGAATCCCTTGAGACAAAACCTGTGACAACGCCAGCATCTCATCCATAAAAACTGGTTTAACCATCACCTCATCCGAAGTAGGCATATCCGGCTGATTAAACGCAGTCTTTTTCCAATTTGCATCATAAAAGTCTTGTGTATGCTGATTGCTGAATCTGCCTTTGTGCACTTCAACGAGCTTTGGAACGCCATTGAAGCACAATACTTTATAATCGCTGAGTTCGTCGCCGCCATCCGTATCGACCATATACTTTTCCGCGATGATTTTTCTGGGAACATCCTTATATGGCCATTCTCTTCCGGGGAGGTAATAGTCCTGGCGAAGACCCTTTCGCAGCTCGCGGCGCACCTTGCGCAGGTCGAGGGTGGACTTATCCTTACAGATGCACATGCCGAGGCCGGAGTTGTGGTTGCACTTGAGCACAAATTGCTCCGGCAGCGCGGCAAAGTCGATTTCGTCCGGGCTGTCCCACACGCCGAGCAGCGGAATCAGATACTCCGCGCCGATTTTTTGCGTGATATATTCCCGCACGCGGTATTTGTCCACCATCATAGTGTATTCCGGCTTCCGGTCGTAGAGCTTCAGCCACTGGAGCTTTTCGTTGAAGGTCTGCGGCGCGTCCAGATGCAGCGGCGCACCCATCAGCGCCTCAAATTTCCGCTCCAGATAGTCTCTGTCCGGCATGCTGTTATACAGCCCCAGTGCTGCGTTGACCACAAAGCGGTAAGAGCTGTCCGCGCAGTATTTTTTGAGCTTTTCCGTGTAACGCTGCATCCGGTTCATTCGTCCGCTCCATCCTCCAAAGTCTGATGATTGCTTTCGCGCAGCTTGTCCGCCTGCACAAACAGCATCAGCAGATACAGGTACTGCATCTTTTCCGAGTACGCTACCGCGCCGTAGTCCATAATCAGAAGCAGCAGCAAAATCGTCAGGCACGCGATGGCCTGCCGGTTTCGCAGAAAACGGCTGCGCCAAAAGTCCCGGAGCAGGGCAAGCCTCGGAACGTAATACAAAGCCGTTCCGACGATACCGCCGCAGGCCAGAAGTTCAATGTAATTGTTGTGAAGGTAGGTGCTTCTGTTGATTGTGTGCTGTAAAAGCACGTCCGAGCAGCCGATGCCGATGCCGAAAATCGGCGTTTTCAGGAACTGCGCAAAGCCGACCTCGCGCATTTTTTTGCGCAGCAAGCTCGAGCCGTCTGCCGCGCCCTCGCCGGTAAACGAGGCGATCATGGTTTTCAGACGCTCGTTGACGCCCCGGAAGATGCTGATTCGGGAAATCAGAACAAGAACTGCTGCGAAAAGCGCCAGGGACAGAACGATGCGGAAAAAGCTCTTGAAAAAGCTACGGTTTCCGAGATTTTTCAGGAACAGAAGGATGATGATTCCAAGCGGGATCATCAAAATCGCCTTCCGGCTCTGAGATGCGGCAACTACCAGCAGTGCCGGAACAGAAAGCAGCGCCGAAAGTGAGAAGCGGCCGAAAAGCCACAGGTAGGCCTGTAATACGATCGCCAGCGCGCAGAGCATGCCGAGCGTGTTGGCATTATTATATTCAAAATACATTCTTGCGCGAGCCGATATGGTGGCCTCCAGAATGGCGGTAAGGCCGATTTTCTGGATAGAATAGAGCGCAACAAGGTAACCTGCCCACATGAATATGGATAGCAGCGGCTCGGCGGAGTCCTGCTGGGCGTAATAGGGATACATCATTGCGCAGCATATAAAAATATTCAGCAGCGTAATGCACTTGGAAAACGCTTCCGCGGGCGCCCACGCCCATACCGCGGAAAAGCCGGTATAGACCACGAAGGCCAGCACATACGTATGGTACCGGCAAAGCTTTACGCGGATGCGGCCGCCGTTTCGCAGCGCCGTCAGCAGAAAAATAGCGACAGCTAAGGCCAGATAGATGTAGCGACCCCACGTTTCCATCGTAAACAGATAGATGGCCACGACCCAGAACAGCGTCAAAAGCCAGATCAGGCGGTCGCAAAATGCTTTGGTGTTGATTTTCATGCGTCTTCTCCGAAGATCATCTGGACAAATTCTTTACAAACTTCGTCGATATCGTACCCGGCGGCCTTCAGTTCTTCCGAGGTGTCGCGGCGCACACAGGTGAACTTTCCGGCAATCTCGCTTGCCCAGCGTGCAGCATCGCCTAACGGGAGATAGGTGAGAAGGCCGGTGATGTCGGCCTCCTTTGTGATCGTGTCCGCGAGCACGCACGGAAGGCCGGTCGCCTGCGCCTCAATGATGGTGTTCGGCATGCCCTCGTAAAAAGAGGGGAACGCGAACACGTCCATCGCCGACAGAAGCGCCGGAACGTCCGACCGCACGCCGCAAAAGCGCACGCAGTCGGATAGATGCAGCCGTTCGACCTGTCGCGTAACTTCCGGCCGCAGTTCGCCGTCTCCGACAAGCATCAAAATAGCCTCCGGATGCATCCGGTGAACAGACGCGAAGGCTTCCAGCAAAAACGTGTGGTTCTTCTGCTGGGAGAAGCGCCCGATGTGCCCGATGACAAACGCGTCCTGCGGGATATGAAAGGTCTCGCGGATGCGCGCTCTGGCTGCAGAATCGAACCGGTACACTGCCGGATCGAGTGCGTTGTGAAGGATTCTGACCTCACCGCGCTGATAGGCCCGACGGCCAAAGGTATAGATGGCCGCCAGATCGGACGGGGCGATGCGAACGTCTATGTATCTGGAATAGAGCAGCCGCCCGATTCTGTGCGCAAGGAAAGACTTGAGCCCGCCGTCGCTTCCGGAGTTGGAAGAACGGGCGACGCAGACCGAAGCGCCCGCCTTTTTTGCAAGCTTCAGATCCATCAGCCCTGCGCCGGAGGCGGTGATGCGCAGTACATAGTCGTACCGGTTCTCGCGGACGACGTTTGTCAGCTGCCGCCGGAAGCCAGGGAGATCGCTGGATTTGCAGGGAATGCAATAAATTCTGCCGCCCATGGAGGCGATTTCCTCGTCGTAAAAGCCTTTTTCCGGAGCGTTGACGCAAAAATCCATCTGGAATTTAGCTCTGTCCAATTTTCGGTACAGCTTCATCAAAAAGGTTTCCGCGCCGCCTGTGTTCATGGCCGATATGATGCAAAGCAAACGTTTCATGAGGTACTTGTCCTGTCCAATTCTCCTGCGAGAGTGATCGTTTCTTTGATGCGTTTGATATAACAATCAGGCTGATACTTTTCTGCTTCTTCCGCGCAGCTTTTCCGCATGGCAGCCATGGCGTCCGTGTGGGTAATTGCCCAGCGGATAGAATCCTCCAGAGAAGAAAAGCCTTCGTTTGGGTAGATGATTCCTGTTTTTAAGTGCCTGACGATTTCTGCGTTGCAGCTCCAGTCGCTTGCGATGACGGGAAGTCCCGCCGAAAACGCGTCTACAATTGTTCCTGGGAAGCCCTCTCCCTGCCAAAACGTTGGGAACAACAGGGCAAAATAGGATGCAATGGTCTGCACGCTCTGATCGTAGGGGACCGTTCCGCAGTAGCGGACGGAGGCCTCAGCCATGTGGAGCTTTTCTTCAAATGCGCTGCGGTACGCGTCGTCAACGCGGCCGTAAATATCCAGACGGCAAACGATTCGTCCGGCTTCTTCGTTCAGCTTTTGAATTGCGTCAATCGCCGTTTCAACGCCCTTTTCCTTCATGACGCGGGAAAACATGCAGAAACAATAGGGCTCTGAAAACGGTTTTCGGACTTTGCCGGTGATTTGCAGCCGTTTGAAATTGGGAATCACGGAACAATTCGTTACGTCAAGCGCGGTCAGCCTGTTTTTCAGGCCTTCCGTTTCTACCCAGTTTGCCTGAAAGGAATTCAGATAGGCCTTGAATTTGGGGTTGTCGCGCACGTAGGAATCCAGATTTCCACCGATAACATCGTGGTACACTCGTGTGTGAAAGTGCTTGGAAAAGAAGAAAAGCAGCGGAAAATAGAGCTTCATTCCGTTTCCGGACAAAAGAATGATGACGTCGCGCGTCCTGAAAAGGCAGCGCAGCGTCCGCAGCAATAAGCCAAGCGGCCGCTCCTTTTTATAGTACGTATCGACCTTGAAAAGCTCCCAATCGGTTGCGTTACGGAGCTCTTCATATAGAATCTTTGTTTTGATGGTCTGACCGTCAAGAAACACCTTCTTGCCGCCGAAATGCCCGATGATGCCGACCGTTTTTTTGCTGGAATGCTTATCTGCTTTCATACTAGTTCATCAACTCATCTATGTTCAGTAATTTGCCCCATTCTGCGTCATAGCTGGCAGGGTTCAGGGGCATCATTGCTGCGCTAGGCGTGAAGGTCAGCTCCGCGAAATAAAACGTGCTGTTCGCCAGAAAAAAGTCGACCCGCACAAACGGAAAATCCGCCGAGAGCGTTTTCGCCGCTTCCACCATTTGCGCAAAGCAATCGGGCGGCGTTATCGTTCCGATGTCTTCGTAATCGTTTCGAATTAAGGGAATCTTTTTCCCGGAGAGATCGAAGAAGCCCATTTTTGCTTGCCTGTCGTGAATCAAGTCCGACGAAACATAGAAAAAGCGGGGCGTTCCGTGGAAGCAGAAAAACTTGTAATCGATCAGGTTGTCCCCAAGAAATTGCTCGGCGATGATTCTATGATGGGCGATTTTTCCGTAATGCAGCTCAACATTGAACGCGGCGAAATTCTCTTTCAGCCATTTGCTCAATTGCTTTGCCGCGGCTGACGGATCAAATGTCCGCTTACTTTGGCAGACGATGTTATATGCGCACCCGTGCGTGCATTTGAGGACGAACTGCTCGGGAAGCAAATCCCAGCGGATCTCGTCCGCGTTGTTCCAGACACCCAGAAGGGGAGTCAAACGGTCTTGCAAGCCCTTGCTTGCTACATAATCCCGAACCTCATATTTGTCGGTGCACCTGACGGCGAGCTCGTTTTCCGGATAGTAAAAGAGCTTCAGCCATTGCAGCTTCTCGTTCAGCGTCTCGGGCTTTTTCAAATTGGGCGTGTAATGTAGTAAAATTTGAAAATAGAGCTTCGAGAGCGTTTCGTGCGGGAGAATATGAAAGGCAAGCACCTGCGCTTGTCGGCGTAATTTATAGAACGGGTTATTTCTATCCATGTTTTCTTAAAATCATTTGATGTGCAGAATTTTAATTATCCCCCAGTAGCATATATGGAATGCCGACCGGGCAACGCTCAGGTGTTCGATTTCCCGATACAAAATCCAATGATATTTGACGACTTTCAGTTTGTTGCTTGATATGGAGTTTTTCCGGATTCGATACTTCATCAACACCTCCGGCATGCCCCAGATATACGGTTCTTTTTTCAGCATTTGAAGCCACAAAGCATCGTCGTTGCGCTTTCGAATATTGGGAACTTCAAACTTTCCAATCTTCTCAACATCGTAAACAACAGATGAATTACCGACAGGACAATCGAGCAGCAGTCGGTTGTAATTCGTTTTTGGAATGGACTCTATTGTTTTACCGGTAGGCGCACCTGATTCATCAATCTGAGCATAGGAAGTGCAAGAGAATGCGTACCCGTTTTTTTGCATCCATGCAATTTGTTTTGACAGCTTGTCAGGCATCCAGATATCATCACTATCGAGAAATGCCATATAAGAGCCTTTCGCGAGATGCATTGCTGCTGTTCTGGCTATAGCTGCCCCGGAATTGCGTTCCAATAGATGATAGTGTATGCGCGGGTCGAGCTTTGCATAGCGCAAAACGATTTCTCGCGTGTTGTCCGTCGAGCAATCGTCTACAATCACCATCTCCCAATTCTGATATGTCTGCGCCTGAACGGATTCAATCGTTTCCGAGATGAAGACGGCGCAATTATAAGTGGGAGTGATAATTGAGACCAGTTTTTCGTTCATACGCGAACTTCCTCGATTTTAGAAGCAATTTCAGAATATTTTGCGGCGTAGTCTTTCCCGCACACAGCGAACACGGTCATGAACAAAATACGGATATCATGAAAGATGCTAAAGTGTTCCAGCTCGTACAGGTTATAGCGCATTTTCGCGGGCAGAATCTCATCAATATACACGCAGTCTGTATCCTCCGCAGCATCAAGCAGTTGCGCCTCATCTTTATAGAGAATGCTGGCCAGACTGGTAACGCCGGCCGGGAGCAGCAGCGTAGCCATCATCTCTGGCGTATATTTGGCAACATACTTCGTGCTCTCAGGCCGCACACCAACCAATGTGAGCGTGCCCTGTATGGTGTCGAGCAGCTGCGCAATCTCGTCCAACCGGCAGTTCCGAATGATTTTCCCGACGCGTGTAATACGGCTGTCATTGCTGACAGTAACCTGTGAGCCCTTGTCGGCGTTTTGTATCATTGTGCGGAATTTATGGATGTAAAAATGCTTTCCGTACTGCGTGACGCGCTCCTGCCGGTAAAATACAGGGCCTTTGCTGTCAAGCTTAATTGCGACCGCCAGAATCAGAAATACAGGCGACAGGATGGCCAGAAGAACCAGAGACGCAATGATATCAAACACTCTTTTGAAGAACAGGCTGCCTTGCTTCTTTTTCAGAATGTCATAGTATTTCCGTACTTCGTCGGTCTGCATTTCCGGCGGAAGCTGCTCCCATTTCTTCAAAAGCATAGTTAAATGTACTCTTTCAGTATCTCGACGTATTTCTCGATCACGTACGCCACATCCTCGTCCGTCAGGCGAGTGTGGAGCGGAAGTGTAATCTCGTTTGCAAAATGCGCGTAGGCATGGGGATAATCCGCAATATCAAAACCAAGCTTCCGGTATGCCGTGTGCATCGGAAGCGGCTTATAGTGGACATTGCAGGCAACGCCCTGCTCCGCCATTTTGATGATGATCTCGTTTCGCTGCTCGGGCGTAATATTCGGTACGTGAGTTATGTAGAGATGCCCTGACGATTCGTGTTCGGCACTGTAATGCTCGAGCGTTTGAACCCCGAGTGGACGGAATGCGGCGTCGTACGCTTCGATGATTTTCTTTCTTCTTGCAAGCAGTTCAGGGTAGCGCTCAAACTGCTTTAGTCCGATTGCTGCGGCAATGTCCGTCATGTTGCACTTATACCAGGTGCCGACAATGTCATATTCCCATGCGCCAAGCTGCGTTTTCGCAAGCGCGTCCTTTGACTGCCCGTGCAGGCTAAAGAGCTGAAGCTGGCGATAAATTGCGTCGCTGCTGATGCCGGGAATGGTGCGCCATGTCAAAGCGCCGCCCTCGGCTGTGGTAAAATTCTTGACGGCGTGGAAGCTGAAGCTCGAAAAATCAGCAATGCCGCCGACCATCTGCCCGTGCCACGTTGCACCGAACGCATGCGCGGCATCCGCGCAGACGGCGATCCTGCCGATTGCCCGCTGAATCTCATTTGATGGCTGAAACAGGTTCCTTTTGCGCTCGACAATTTCAAAAATGCGCACATAATCACACGGCACGCCGCCGAGATCAACGGGGATGATCGCTTTCGTCCGCTCTGTAATGGCGGCCTCCATTGCGTCATAATCCATCTCCAAATTGTTAGGCTGCGAGTCAATCATGACGATCTTTGCTCCGACGTGATCAATCACCGACGCGGACGCGGTGTAGGTATAGGCGGGCACGATAACCTCATCGCCTTTGCCAATACCAAGCAAACGCAGCGCCATTTCGGCACAGGCGGTCTGTGAACTCAGACAGACGCACTTTTCTGTACCAATCCAGTCGGCAAGTTCTCTTTCAAGCTGCTTGGTTCTCGGCCCCGTGGTAATCCAGCCGGAACGAAGCGTTTCGGCAACCTCCTGTATTTCGGCTTCCGAAATATCGGGAGGACTGAACGGAATCTTTCGGGTCGGTCTTTGCATGGTTGTTGTACCTCTTTTGCGGCGTTTGCATTTTTTGCGTTATACGCGTATTCTTTCAGACGCGCTGTGATCAAGCAGGCGGCGATGCGCACGCAGCGTTGTTGGCTGTTCGGCTTGAACCGGCACATCGTCCAAAGCGCAATAGGTGGGGATGGTCTGCCGGAGAGCCTCACGGACAGCTTCGTCGCTCTGCGTGTCGCACGCCCGCTCCAGAAGTGCGAGCCGCTCGTCCAGTTCGTCCTTGCAAAGCGGCGTATCGGTTTCGATAAAAATCAGGCTGTTTTCTGTTTTGCCAAGCTGCTCGGTTTTGACCAACAGCTCCTCATAGAGCTTTTCACCGGGGCGAAGGCCGGTTTCGATAATTTCAACCCCCTGCACGCCGGAAAGCCGGATCATGCTCTCAGCGAGGTCCAGAATCTTGATCGGCTGGCCCATATCCAGAACGAACAGCTCCCCGTTTTTCGCCATCGGGCCGGATTGCAGCACCAGCTGCGAGGCCTCGGAGATGGTCATGAAATAGCGGATGATGCGCCGGTCGGTCAGCGTGACGGGACCGCCTGCAGCGATCTGCCGCTTAAAGAGGGGAATCACCGAGCCCGCCGAGCCGAGCACGTTTCCGAAGCGCGTCGCGCTGTAGTTGACGCTGCCCCACGTGCTGGCGCTCAGAACGATCATTTCGCACATGCGCTTGCTCGCGCCCATAACACTGGTGGGGTTGACGGCCTTATCGGTCGAGACCATCATGAAGCGCTCGACGCGGTACTGCTCGCTGAGGTCGACCAGATTTTTTGTGCCGAAAACGTTATTATGTACCGCCTCGATGCAGTCCTTTTCCATCAGCGGGACGTGCTTGTGCGCGGCGGCGTGGATGACGATCTGCGGGTGATAGCGCTCAAAAACGCGCATCAGGGCAGACTTCTGCGTGATGGAGCAGATCTCGATCTGAAGATCCAGCTTGCCGTGATACGCGGTCAGGAGTTCCTGCTGCACGTCGTACGCGCCGTTCTCGTAAATATCGAGGATGATAATCTGCTTCGGGCTCATCTTGGCCAGCTGCCGGCAGAGCTCGGAGCCAATCGAGCCGCCGCCGCCCGTGATGAGAATGACCTTATCGCGGTAATATGCGCTGGTCTTTTCGTCGGAAATATGAATGGGCTTGCGGAACAGCAGATCTTCTACATCGAATTCACGCAGATGGCGCTTTTGTCCGGCGGTCTGCATGACGGGGTAGTCATATACCTTGACCTTATATCCGGCGGAGGAATAGCGGGTGTAGAGGTCGCGCTTTTTCTCCTCGCTCAGGTTCTGAATGGCGAGAACGACTTCCTGCACCTCAAAGCGGCTGAGCTGCTCGACGGTGTGCTCGTCCTCCATCACGACGGTGATGCCGTGGATTTCGCGCCCGGCCTTTTCGGGGTCGCCATCGACAAAGCAGCGCGGGGCATAGGCCGCGTCCGCGTTTCCGAGGAGCTCTTCGGCGAGGTTCACGCCCACGCGCCCGGCGCCGATGATGGCGATTTTGATTTTCTGGACGGTGTCGACGTTGACGTGCACCATGTCCTCACCGGAAAAAATGCGCAGCAGAAGGCGCAGAAAATGCCCCCGGGGCGTATCCTCGGGGCCATACTTAAAGGCATATCGGTAGATCATCCGGATGGAAAGCGCGCCGAGCAGATTCATACAGGCGATGCTGAGCAGGCGCGCAAAGGAGAGCCGGGGGACATGCACCGTCACAGGCAGCAGAAATTCAATGGCAAGCACGGCAAAAAACGCAGCACCGTCTGCAATAAGCAGCCGGATGTAGCTCTGAATGCCGCCGTAGCGCCAGATCTGCTGATAGACGCTTCCGCGGGATCGGGCGAGAAAGACGCAGACAAAGCTGATGCCGCTGTGCAGCAAAATTGCGCTCCAGCTCAGATGCTCGCTGCTCCGGTACAGAACCAGCAGCAGCACATCCAGCGCCAGCAGGATCAGCATATCGTATGCGACCAGTGGCCAGCGAATCCGCCCTCGTTTCATGTTCCTGTTTCTCCCTCTCCGGCGCGCCGCGTATGGGCGTGCTTGCTTATTCATCGATCAACGGCTTTACCTGAAACGAATGGCCGTACTCCCAGATAGTAGTATACTGTTTTTGGGAGCAAGAATCAAGTCCATTCGCTGGATTTTTCCACCAAGACTGTTTTTTCTTTGAAATTCCGAACGTCTACAGTTGTAAACTGAAAAATCACCGCTTGTCGACTTCCAATATCATATGATATAATTTCGCCGAAAGAAAGGCGGGATTTTATGACGGGTGAACAGAAACTTTTGCTGGCGCTTCTGCGCGGCGAGCTGACGGGGACGGCGGCGGAGCTGGACGAAAAGACGCTGCGGGAGGCCGACTGGGACGCGGTATTAAAAGAATCACAGGCACAGGCGGTGACACTGATGGCGGCGGACGCGCTTTCCCCGTTCGGAAAATACGTGACGAACATCGGGGCCTGGACGAGCTGCGCGGCGCGGCTTATGCGGGCAAATTTTGCGCTTTTGCAAAGTGAGGCGTGGCTGGAGAACGCGATTGCCCCGGAACCGATGGTGATTTTAAAGGGTATGTCCGCGGCGAGCTACTATTGTAAACCGTCCGGGCGTGTGTTGGGAGACATCGACTTTCTGACGGACCCGGCAAAGACGGACGCACTGTTGGACTGTCTGACCGAAAAAGGCTGCAAGATCATCGACGAGCCGGGCGACAGCAGCCACCACCGAGAGCTTACGCATGGCTCGACGCTTTTGGAGCTGCACTTTGCGATTCCGGGCATTCCGTTCGGAAAAGCGGGAGAGCTCGTTCGCGCGCGGGCGGAGGGAATTTTGTCCCGGCGTGTTGTGCGCGAGTTGGACGGGCAGAAATTTCCGTCTCCCGCGCCGGCCGACCACGCGCTCGTTTTGCTGCTGCACACGCAGAACCACATGCAGGAGGCGGGCGTCGGCCTGCGGCATTTGTGCGACTGGGCGGCATTTTTGCGGGCGGAAGCAGACGGGGCGTTCTGGCCGGAGTTTCTGGACTTCTTGAAGGAGATCGGGCTGCTGCGCTTTGCGGAGGTGCTGTCCAAAACGTGCGCGATGTATCTTGGCGCGCCGCTTTTAGACTTTGCGAAGGACGCGCCGGAGGAGCTGGCCACGGGAATTCTGGAGGATATTCTCTCGGGCGGAAACTTCGGGCGGCGGGACGAGACGCACAGCGGAAGCGCGGTTTTTCTGCCGTCATTCCGGGGCGAGGAGAAGCGGCAGACGCGGACACAGAAGCTCTGGCAGAGCCTGCTTGGCGGCGTGCGCTCGCACCACCCGATCGTGAAAAAAGTCCCGGTCCTGATCCCGTTTTTCGCGCTCTGGCGGGCGATACTATATATAGTAAGAGCGGCGCTCGGAAAGCGGCAGCGGCTGGGGGATATGAGCCGGGTCGGGCGGGACCGGGAGGCGCTTTTCCGCGCGCTGCGGCTGTTTGAGGGAGCGTGCGCTGGCAGCAGAACGCGAGACGAGCGAAAAAAATTTCCGGAATAGTAAAAAAATGATAATGCAGGGTTGCATTTGAAGAATTGGATTGCTATAATCGTGTTAAGATGTGGCTGCTGGGCTTGTCGGCTGTAAACGGTTCCACGGGCGGCGGGAAACAAGCTGCAAAAAAGACCTTCGGGCCAAATTTTGAAAGTGAGGGAAAATACAGATGAGACACATGCGTTCGCGGCGTATTCTTGCGATGCTGCTGGCTCTGAGTATGATCTTCGGTCTGCTGACGACAACGGCGTTCGCAGGCGAGGTCGACCAGAATACCAGTAACGTCGGGGAAAGCGCCGCAAATGGTACGTCTGAGAGCAGTTCCGGCGAGGGACAGTCTTCGGGCGCATCTGAAGGAGAGCCTTCCGAGGAAACGAACAAAAAGGACGTTCCCACGGGAGAGGAAACGACCCCCGAAGAAAAGAAAACGACCTCTAGTGAAGAGGGTGACCCGCAGGCAGGCGAGGGCGAGAATCCCACCGAGGAAACGACTTATGTCGCTTCTATCGGTGAACAGGGTTACGCGTCACTCGACGCTGCAATTCAGGCGGCTGCGAGCGGCGCTACGGTAACACTGCTGGACAATGTCGAGCTGACTGCTACGCTGACAATCAGCAACAAGGACATTACGCTTGACGTAGACTCCAATACGCTGACTGTTTCTGTAAGCAACGGCGACGGCATTGTTGTCGAGAATGCAACGTTGACGCTCGCAAGCAGCGGCACTGGCAAGTATGTTTTTAAATGCAGCGCCAGAAATAGCGACGGCATTTATGTTAACAATACAGATGCATCGACGACTTCTACGTTGAACCTCAATGGTGATGTTGAAATCAACGTTCAGGCTTCTGTGAATTCTGCAATTCATGCGTATGCTACGGCTGGCAACGCAATTGTCAACATCAATGGTGGTAAGATTACTGCAACCGGAAGTGGCAAACAGTTCAAAGCGATTCATGTCGATCAGAACGCCACACTGAATATGGCGGGCGGCGAACTTGACATTACTGTTGATTTTGATTCCTACAGCGATAATAACGATGTTGTCGGTGTTCTTATTTTCGGCAATAGTAGCAAACAGGAAAATTGCCACGTAGTAATTTCTGACGGCATCTTTAAGGTTGGCGGCAAAAATGCTTTCGCGCAGGTCGTTCAGGTTGGCATGGTAAATGGCTATTCTGAAAACTGCGATGTAAGTATTACTGGCGGCACTGTGAAACTGGAGCCGACTGAAAATGGCACGGGATATGTATATGCTCCTTATAAGGCTTCCTATGCCACGGCAGCAATTTCCGGCGGTACAGTTACCGGTACTGTCACAGCACTGGTGAATGCATATATTTCTGACGTTACGAATGACGGCTTGACTGTCACGGGCGGTACATTCCCCACGGGACTCAAGGACAGCATCGAAAAGCACCTTGGGGAAGGCTGCACCATGGACGCGAACGGCACGGTTTCTTCGAGTGCAACGCCTGCGACTGGCGTGGCCACGGTTGGCGGTGTGTCGTATGATACGCTGGAAAAGGCGTTTGCTGCTCTTAGCGACACAGCTCACACCCTGACGCTCAATGACGAAAGTGCTTGGAATACGGCTACGCCTGTCTACTGGAAGGCTGGCGACGGCGAATACTCTGCGGCAGCCACTCTGGTGGATGCTCTGACGGAGGCTTACAAGGCCAATGCGGGCGATATCACGATCATCTGCCGTCCGGACGCGGATGTGGGCACGATGACGCACGGCCATGTTGCTGACAACATCACCATCTACGGCAACAAAGCCTATGTCTCCGGCGGCGAGTGCGACCTCGAGGTTGATACCTTTAAGTTTGACCGCAGTACCGGCAAGCAGGCGACCGATGGTGTAACGCTGGATAAGGATATCACCATCAACGCATATGAGCTGGATAACCTCGGCGTTTGGGGCGAACGTCACACGGAGTTTGCCGTGAACGTGAACCTGACCGACTGTGACGGCAAGGAAATTGACGGCAAAACGAACGTTCAGCGCGTTTACATCAGCGGCACGACGGGCGTGAACAACATCACCCTGAGCGGCTGCAACTTTGGAACCGAGGCAACCTCCGTCTACTCCAACGCGGACGGCGAAATCAATATTACCGACTGCTCGTTCACGGGCGCACAGGTTCCTGTGAACTTCAACCACAAGGCCAACGGCGTGCAGACTCTGCGCGTTTCGAACTGCGAGTTCAATGCTTGCGGCGACAATGGCGATTGGAAGCAGTTCGCGGCTCCTGTCCGCTTTGTCAACAGCGGCAGCGGCTCTCAGACTGCGTCGGTCAATGCCTGCACGTTCGCCGATACCGTTGGCCCGAACGGCGACATCCTCATCGGCGACGGCCGTCCGGGCCAGAAATCCAACGACGTGAACCTGACCGTTACGGATACCGAAGCGAACATTCAAGCGCAGAAGCCCGGCTATTATAAAGATGACGGCACGACGGACAATGCGCTGAAGGGTGAAAAAGCTCTTACGACGGGCGAAACGCTGACGGTTTCCAAAATGGAAGACCTGATCGGCGGCTCGACCGGGATCAAGGGCAGTTCTGCGGAGAACGCTTACACGCTGGAAGAGCTCGGCGAGATGACCCGTGACGCTTACATTGCGGCGCAGAAGAAACTGGGCGGCACGATGTACGTCTCCGTTGGCGACTACAGCTACGGCAAGGATGGCGTTCTCGGCAACGGTAAGAGAGACGACACAACGGGGCAGACCGAAGACCGCAGCGTTCTGAACGGCTACAATTCGAACGGCTATCTGGGTGAGAAGAACGACGGCGCGAACGGTCTGAACATCGTTTTCGTCGACGGCTCGATCACCAGCGGCGTGACCGGCTACGAGTCGATCGACAAAATCGGCACGAGCCTCCTGCTGGCTGTTCCGGCTTACACGAACGTTACCTTTAAGGGCATTACGTTCAACAACGTCATGAGCTTCAACTACCAGCTTTACACCTCCCCGTGGAGCCAGCTGGGCGAGCTGAAGTTTGATGGCTGCACGTTCAACGGCATCATCGTCGGCGCGACTGCCGCGCAGACTCTGACGTTCAACGGGTGCGAGTTCACGAACTACACGAACAGTGATTCCGCGAACAGCTCCAACCCGACCTGGATTCGTCCGGCCTATGGCAACTGGAAGGAGAGCGACAACGACGTACAGGGACAGGATTTCAAGTCCCTGACGACGATCAACTTCACGGACAACAAGGTCACCAGCACCCGTCCGGTGAAGTTTGAGTACATCTCTCAGTGGAACAACACCACGACGCTCACCGCGACTGGCAACACGTTCGATATCTCTGCGCAGGAAGGCGATACCAAGGTTAAAAACGTTGGTATGTACTTCGGTTCGCATACAAATGAGAATGCGTTCAACCTTATTCTTGGTACCAACGAGAAGATTGGCACTACAGCTGCGCTCTACACGTTAAATGAGAACCAGACTTCTCTGCCTGTTGGCTCGACTGTCAAAGACCTGAGTGGCAACGAGATTACGGTTACCGACGCGCTCGAGTGGAAGACGGAGAACCCGATCACGTTGAAGACCGAGCCGGTTCCTGCGGTCAAGAACGTTGCGAAGGTCGGCGAGACCGAGTATGCGACGCTCAAAGAGGCAATCGCCAACGCAGTAGCTGGCCAGACCGTAACGCTGATTGCGGATGTGAATACGCCCGAGACGACGTATGTTGTCAGCAAGGACCTGACAATCGATCTAAATGGCAAGACTGTCACTGGCAGCGGCTATGACGGCGTGTTCCAGATTGACGGTGCAAACGCTAAAGTTCTCATCAAGAACGGCAATGTCGTTGCTGTGGAGAAGACCGGCAGCGCAGGCAAGTACGCGATGGCCGTTTGGGCTTGTGCAGAAAACTGCGAGGTTACACTCGAGGACCTTACTGTAACCCAGGATATCACCCACACAGACGACAAGCAGATGGATATGATCTATACCTCCAAGGGTAAGATCATCATTAACAGCGGCTCCTTCACGAGCGGCACGCCTGCTTGGACGCTGAACTGCAAGGATGCGGCTTTCAAGGACGGCAGCGCAACGATTATTGTCAACGGCGGCACGTTTACCGGCTTTGATCCGTGCAATAATGCGGCTGAGGGCAAGGGAACCAGCTTCGTCGCGGAAGGCGTTGGCGTCGATTACGACGAAAACGGCAGCTTTACCGCAAAGGCCGGCATGGCTGCACAGGTTCTCGACGCGGACGGCAGCTCCGTCAAGGCGTACAAGACGCTGGCTGAGGCTTTCACTGAGGCAAGCGAAGGCCAGACCGTCAGACTGCTGAAGGACCTGAAAGAGGATGTTGAGATCACCAAGAACATCACCCTCGACCTCGGCGGCAAGACGCTGACGAACACCGGCGCAGGCAAGGCAACCATCGCGATTGCCAATGGCGCGACGGCCACGGTCAAGAACGGTTCTGTTGTTGGCGGCACGAGCTACTACAACATCCAGAACAACGGCACGGCCACGTTCGAAGGCCTCACCGCAACCGCTGGCAACACTGGTTCTTCGATGATTGACAACGTCGGTACGCTGACCATTACGAGCGGCGAGTATACTGGTGGTCTGGATACCATCAAGAATGAGCCGAACGCGAAGTTGACTGTTGACGGCGGCACGTTCACTCTGACAAAGGGCACGAGCGATGGCTTCACCGGCGTTATCTTTAACTATGGTGAGCTGACGATCAACGACGGTACGTTTATCCAGAATGATAAGAGCGCACCGTACGGTCAGGCTCAGGTTATCCATACGGATAAGAGTGGCAGTAACCTTCCGTCGACGGTTATTAAGGGCGGCACGTTCAAGAACCTTTGCACGGCTAAAACTGCGTGGACGGTTCGCGCAACCAACGCTGCGGCTGGCGCAACGAAGGTTTCTGGCGGTTCGTTCAATACGAAGGTTCAGGAAACGTACTGCGCTGATGGCTTCATCCCGACCAAAAACGCTGACGGCACGTACGGCGTCAAGGAAGGTAAGTACGTGGCCTCTGTTGGTAGCAAGAACTACGAAACTCTCGCCGACGCGATCCGCTTGGCTGCGAAGGGCAAGACCGTGAAGCTTCTGGACGATGTTACCGAGAACATTGAGATTGCAAAGGCTAAGAACTTTACACTCGATCTGAACGGTCACACGATCAACGGCGGCACAGTTAAAGACAAGGCGACCATCACAAACTACGGCACGGTCACGATTATCGACAGCTCCGCGGCTAAGACCGGCACGATCAAGCGTGACGACAATGGCACGGTTGGCGAAACGTCCTACTACGTCATCCGCAACATCGGCACGATGACGATCGAGCAGGCGAATGTTACCAACAACTCCGGCTACAAGAAGACGAACCCCTCTGGTTCGATGGTTGGTTCTTCGCTGATCTGCAATGGTGACGACGACCTGGGCGGCACGCTGAATATCAGCGGCGGCAAGTTTGAACAGAAGAACTTTATCGCGATCAAGAACGGCGCGCTTGGTAAGCTGAATGTCACCGGCGGTACGATCTCCTCCGATCACTCTGCAATCCAGAACTGGTTCGATGCCACCATCACCGGCGGCGAAATCAACGGCCAGTTGTGGACGGATGCATACATTAAGGATGAGTCTGTCGGTCATACGACCATCGGCGGCAGCGCGAAGTACACCGGTGAAATCGTGATGGACATCTCAGGTTCCGTCAAGCCCACGCTCGAAATCAGCGGTGGTGATCTGAATGTTACCAACTGGAGAATTACGACGGCTGCGGCCAAGGCAGGCGCAAAGCCCGCTGTCTCCGGCGGCACATTCAGCAGCGCAATACCTTACGAGTACTGCGCAGCAGGCTACATCCCCGCGGATAAGGGCGACGGCAAGTATGGTGTCAAGGAAGGCACTTACGTTGCCGAAGTCAACGGCAAGCAGTATGAGACCCTCCAGGAAGCCATCGACGCGGCAAGCAAAAACCAGACCGTCAAGCTGCTGAACAACACGAAGGAAAACGTCACCATCGCAAAGGCGCTGACGCTCGACCTCAACGGCAAGACGCTCAACGGCGGTCAGGAGAAGGGCAAGCCCGCGCTGACTGTTACGGCTAGGGTGGTGACTGTCAGGGACTCCAGCGAGGCGCAGACCGGTACGATCATGCGCGAGGATACCGCGGAGAACTCCGGCGTTTCCTCCCACTATGTCATCGACGTTCAGGGCAATGGCTGGCTGAAGTTTGAGAGCGGCAAGGTGACCAACGAGAGCGGCATCGTCGGCGTGAAGGGCGCATCCCTCGTCCGCGTTGGCGACGATTCTGTTGCAAAGTATCCCGGCCTGGTCATCAATGGCGGCAGCTTCCGGCAGGATAACTTCATTGCGATCAAGGTTGACCGTGGTTATCTCACCCTGAACGACGGCACGATTTCTTCTGCGAACAGCTACGCAATTGAAAACTGGTTCAGCGCTGCGATCAAAGGCGGCACTGTGAACGGTACGGTCGCTTCCTGGACGTACAGCGGCGGCTCAAACAGCACGACAACCATTACTGGCGGCACGATCAATGGCAACGTGAACTCCGTCAACTATGGCAATGCTGTGGGCAAAACCGCTAAGGTAACGATTTCTGGCGGTACGGTCAACGGCGAACTCGATACACGCAGCTATGACCCGACGACCAATGAGTTGACCAGCATCGACGATGCGGCGAAGGCTACCATTGGCGTTACTGGCGGTACATTTAGTACTGACCCGACGAAATATGTTGTCGAGGGCTCTTCCGTTACCACGAATAGCGACGGCACGTTCGGTGTAGAAAAAGCGCCCCTTGCAAAGGTTGGCGAAACGTCCTACTACACCATGGACGAAGCGTTCCACGCTGCTGTTGCGTCCGGTGAGACGCTCCATCTGCTTCGCGACTACACCACGAATGCGGAGCAGAACTCCGGCAGCAATAGCTTCACCATTGATCTGAACGGCCACACTTGGACGTATACCGGCACGAATACGAACTGCGCGGCATTCGAAATCAACTATCCGAATGTTACGCTGACGGTCAAGAACGGTAAAGTTGTCAGCAACTCGATGGTCGGCCTTATCCCGTCGGCGATGGGCGGCACGATTACCTATGACAACTCCGGCCTCGTCTTCGAGAGCGTTGAGGCGACCGCGAACGGCAACAGCGGCATTGAGACGAACGGCAACAACACGAACGACACCGTTACGCTCAAGGATTCCACGCTCAACGTTCCGAACGGTTTCGGCATCTACTTCCCGTCCTCCGGCACGCTGACGATTGACAGCTCCGTCATCAATGCCAAGACTATGGGCGTTCAGGTCTGCTCCGGCAGCTTGGACATCAAGGGGGCTGGCACCAAGATCGAAGTCACCGGCGACGGCGTTGAGAAAACCGAGAACGACGGCGCAATTCAGGACGGCGCGGCAATCTCCATCGTCAACCGTACCGGCTACAAGGGCCTCGGCACGATCACGGTCACCGAAGGTACCTTCAAGGCTAAGTCCGGTAACGACGCTGTCAAGGCCTACAACTGGGAGGACAAGACCGCGTCCAACTTCACCGTACCCGACAAGGTCGCAATCTCCGGCGGCACGTTCTCTTCGGCAGTTGCTCCCGAGTACTGCGCAGAAGGCTTCGAGCCGAAGGACAACGGCGACGGCACGTACGGCGTCCAGCCTGACGGCAACGTTGCTGAGATTGGCAGCGTGAAGTACGCGTCGCTTGACGAAGCACTCAAAGCAGCCAAGGACCGCGAGACTGTCAAGCTGCTCAAGGACGTTGAAGCAACTCAGGTTCTTGTAACAAAGGGTACTCTCGATCTCAACGGCAAGACGCTGAAAGTCAGCTACTTCATGAGCTTCTCCGATGTCATCGACAGCACTGAGGGCAATGGTTTGATTGAGACTGGCGTGCAGAGCTTCTTCACGACAAACAACAGCTACCTGCCGCTGCGCGACAGTGCTGCGAATGGCTATCGCCTGTTCAGCTATAAGCTGAATAAACTGGGCGTTGTCGAGGGTTCTTCGACGGCATTCTGGTTCAACATTATTTTCGGTGGTGAAAAGGCATACAGCCTGTTGAACACAGCCGGACACAATGCGGATTTGTTCATTCCGATGCAAATCGGTTCCGGAAATGAATGGCAGTACATTAAGATGAACCAGAGCACTTTGACGAAGTGGACAACGCCAATTTTGAATGGCACAGCTCCTAGCAAGTGTGGCTACTATGTAAACATTACTGGTTTGGATACCCTCACATCTGGTACAGTTCTCACTCTGAAAACAAGCATCAGATCGTGCGGCGTCGAAAAACTCTCAGATGATTCGCTTACGTACACAGTAAAATAATTCAGGAGGTATAAATGATGAAGGAATATCAGGCCCCTAAGATTGAACGCATTGATTTTGATATTTCCGAAAACATTGCCGATGTTGGTGTTGGCGGCAGCACCGGACAGGGCGGCGGTGTGTTCCCCGGCGGAGAATAATCCGGCTTGAGACTTGCTGTTGCAGATCTCATCACACAAATCCCAGCAGCGGGAGGCTTAGCCTCCCGCTGCGCGGCATACCGTGTGGAAACGGACAAGCCGGTACAGATTGTGATTGATGAGAAAAAATACCGTCCCAATGTTTGGGGCAATATTTCACCGGAAGAATATGAATACATGGAATCCGGCGCTCATTTTTATGGGCAGTTGTTAAACTTCAACGGCTTGATGCTGCATTCTTCGGCCGTTGCAATGAACGGCAATGCGTATCTGTTTTCCGGCCCGTGCGGCAGGGGAAAGTCCACGCACACGCGCCTGTGGCAGTCCGCGTTCGGCGAAGCGGCCAGCGTCTTCAATGACGACAAGCCCGCGCTTCGGCGTTTGGATACCGGCTGGTTCGCCTACGGCACGCCGTGGTGCGGCAAGGACGGCATCAACAAAAACGAAAAGTGGCCGCTTGCAGGCATCTGTTTTCTGAAACAAGCCAAGCAAAACCGAATCCAGAGGTTAACGCCTGCGGAAGCACTTCCGCTTTTGCTCGGGCAGACGACCTATCGCCTGCGTCCGGAGAACATGAACCTATTGTTAACTCATGTAGACCGGCTCCTGCAAGAAATTCCTGTCTACGAGCTGGAAAACACCCCCACCGAGTCCGCCGCCCGCCTCAGCTACGAGACGATGCGCCCGGACAAACCCCAAACAGGAGAATCCCATGAAGCTGAATGAAAATTTTGTCCTCCGACAGATCGTCGGCAGCTGGGTGGCCGTCGCCGTCGGGCAGGCGAGCGTCGATTTTAACGGCATGCTCCGCCTGAACGATACCGGCGTGCTGCTCTGGAACAAGCTGAAAGATGGCGCGGATGAGCAAGACCTCGCCCGCGCGCTGACGGCGGAATACGACGTAAGCCCGGAGACGGCCGCGCAGGATGTACAGGGCTTCCTGCGGCAGCTGCAAGAGGCCGGTTGTCTGGAAAAGTAAGATACAAGTGATCCATGCGAACCTGACAGGAGGTTGACCCAATGAAAAAATATTTGTCTCTGTTTCTGGCCGTTTGCCTGCTGTGCGGCATGCTCGTCATGCCCGTGAGCGCCGCAACGACGACCGAGCTCAACGCCGCGGACGCGCTCTATTCCCTTGGCCTCTTTCTGGGCACGAACAAGGGCTATGAGCTGCGTAACAGCCTAACCCGCGAGCAGAGCGCGATGCTCCTCGTGCGCATGCTGGGTGCGCTGGAGACCGCCGAAGCAGGCAGCTACACCCACCCCTTCACCGACGTTGCCCCCTGGGCCTCCAAGGTCGTGGCCTACGCCTACGCGAACGAATATGTCAAGGGCTACAGCGCGACAAAATACGGCGGCGCGGACACCGTCACCGATTTCCAGTACCTGACGATCGTCCTTCGCGTCCTCGGCTACACCGACAGCGGCGAGAACCCCGACTTCTACTATCGCACGAGCCGTGGTCTGGCGAAAAAAATCGGTCTCGTTGACAGTGTCGAGGATGACGCGAGCTTCACGCGCGGCGAGGCCGTCGAGATCTTCTGGCGCGCGCTCAACACCAAGCTCAAGGACTCCGACAAGACCCTCGCCGATCGCCTGATCGACCAGAAGGTCTTCGACGCAAAGGCATTCGCCAAGGCCGCTGGCTATTCCGAGACCGGCAACCCCGAGAGCGAGGGCCGCGAGGAAAACAAGAAGCCCGACATGTCTGACAATACCAACCATTCCGGCAATAACGGCTCGACTGACAATTCCGGGAACAACGGAAACAATGGCGGCAGCACCACGCCACCCAGCGGCAAGCTCGAGGACACCACGTGGGAGCAGTACCTCGCCATGAGCGCGGACGAGCAGCTGGCGTTTTTCCAGAAGTTCTCGAACCCGGCAGATTTCTTCACGTGGAAGGAAAAGGCCGAGGCCGAGTATGAGAAGAACCAGAGCGTGATCGAAGTCGGCGCGGACGGCACGGTCGATCTTGGACAGATCCTTGGAAAGAACTGACCGCACACATACCCGCGTCCCCATGCGGGAGCTTTCGCCGCTGCTGGAGGAGATCATCGCCTCCGGCGGCGTGGCGGAGCTGACAGTGACCGGCCGCAGCATGGAGCCCACGCTCCATGACCGCAAAAGCCGCGTCCGTCTGCAAGCCGCGCCCGAAATGCTCCCGCGCGGGGCCGTCGTGCTCTATAAGCGGGATAACGGCCAGTACGTGCTGCACCGTGTCGCC
>ERZ791923.629-NODE-629-length-48215-cov-32.610029_pt1 | contig 48215 bp, 70 predicted proteins | sample MGYA00510133_ERZ791923 | MGnify/ENA primary metagenome ERZ791923 (study PRJEB30046, sample SAMN00792106) | human gut metagenome | study: EMG produced TPA metagenomics assembly of the A metagenome-wide association study of gut microbiota in type 2... | reverse complement strand
CAGAAGTTCGGACAATCAGCGATATGGCTAAACAAACAACTAGCCTCGATGGACGTCTACAATCGCTCCGTGAAGCGCGGACGTGTATTTCAACAGTGGTTCATCGATAAGGGGTACGGGATAATGCGGGAGACAGAGAATGGGTTCTCACAACCTATGTTCTATGCCGAAGGTGAAATGTGGATTGTCAGAAAATTATCCGAAGAAGGTTTGATTTAAGTGTTGACGGCGTCGTCAATGCGAGTTACAGTTACATCAACAAAACAACAGAGAGGACACGAAAATGTTAAACAAAATCATGACAGTGGTATGTTTCTTAATTGTCGCAGCTGTGGCCGCATCCATGATTGCAGTGGGTCTGGAACACGAGAAAAATGGGGAGATTGTGCCGATGATTCTGGCTCTACCAGGTCTCTACTTCTTCTACCTGTGCGCAATGAAACTCAAAAGGATGCTGACAAAATGATTTGTGAGTTCAAAATCTAGTCAGTCATCATCGTGACCATAAACAAACCACACTCACGCAAACGAGAGAGAGGAGATGCGAGATATGAATGGCTTAATGACTGTCGGCGATGTACAAACGATGTCCAGCCGTGAGATTGCGGAATTGACTGGGAAGGAACATAAACACATTATTCGCGATATTCGCACAATTATCGAGCAGTTAAAAGATGGTCCAAATTTGGACCATGAGGAATTTCAGTCACTTACAGATAATAGAGGGTATACATCCGAGTATCTGCTAACCAAGAATCAAACACTACTGTTAATGACTGGCTATAACATTCCCTTGCGTCAGAAGTTGATTAACCGTTGGCAAGAACTTGAGAACGCCAACAAACCGACACTACCAGACTTCACAAATCCAGCAGAAGCCGCGAGAGCATGGGCTACCGAGTACGAACAGAAGCTTTTGGCGCAGGAGAAACTATCGATAGCAGCACCAAAAGCAGACGTCTACGACCGAATCGTAGAACGCAATGGTCTCTATAACGCCACTCAAATCGCACAGAAGTTCGGACAATCAGCGATATGGCTAAACAAACAACTAGCCTCGATGGACGTCTACAATCGCTCCGTGAAGCGCGGACGTGTATTTCAACAGTGGTTCATCGATAAGGGGTACGGGATAATGCGGGAGACAGAGAATGGGTTCTCACAACCTATGTTCTATGCCGAAGGTGAAATGTGGATTGTCAGAAAATTATCTGAAGAAGGTTTGATTTGAGTTAAAAATAACAGGGGAGATGTGAAAATGTTAAACAAATTTAAAATTCAGTTGGTTGTTATCGTGGCTGCGGCAATTTACTGCAGTGGTGCCCACAGTGCTCAGAGCGAGCAATTCCAGATTTACGATGAGCAAACCGATACGATTTGTACGTATCATGAAAATGAATACGGTTATGCGGAAAGTGACGACCCGGCGTATATGGGTACCGGGATTTGCTGGCGTAAAGAAATGATGGACAAAGCGGACTTCCACATTCGGAGTAAAAGAAAATAACTAAGAGGTCAATTGTCATCAATTACATCGTTAATCGTGATCATAAACAAATCGATTTGAACGGGTCGTGATTTTCATCGAAACTACACTCACACGAACAAGAGAGGAGATACGAAATATGAATGACTTAATGACTGTCGGCGATGTACAAACGATGTCCAGCCGTGAGATTGCGGAATTGACAGGGAAGGAACACGATAATGTACGACGCGACATATCGAAAATGGCGCATGACCTTTCCCTCACTTTTGAGGAAAAGGTCATGCCGTCGAACGGAGGCAGACCGACACGATTTGCACATACCATGAAAACGAATTTGGTTATGCGGAAAGTGACGACCCGGCGTATATGGGCACCGGTGTTTGCTGGCGCAAAGACATGATGGATAAAGCAGACTTTCACATTCGGAGTAAAAGAAAATAACTAAGGGGTCAATTGTGATCAATCACATCGTTAATCGTGACCATGAATAAATCGATTTGAACGGGTCGTGATTTTTATCGAAACTACACTCACACGAACAAGAGGGGGGGGGGAACAGAGATGAACGATTTAGTAAACACAAAATCGGAACTAACCATGTCTAGCCGCGAGATTGCGACGCTAGTTGAGAAGCGTCACGACAATGTTTGCAGAGACATTCGCTCAATGCTCTGCGCTCTACATGGTGGTCACGATGAAGATTATGTTCGTAACTCAAATTTGAGTTACGTTACGAATCATGGGGTTACGTGCATTCAGTATGATACCACCAACCCAAACGCATGGGAGTACCGGCTGGATAAAGATAACACCATCTGCCTGGTGTCAGGGTATAACGCTCAATTACGAATGAAGATAATCAAGCGTTGGCAAGAGCTGGAATCACGGGTGAATACACCCGCACTACCACAAAACTATATTCAAGCACTTGAAGCGCTGCTGGAAAGCGAGAAAGAGAAAGAACGTCTTGCACTAGAGAATGAGGAGATGACACCAAAAGCAGACGTCTACGACCGGATTGTAGAACGCAATGGTCTCTATAACGCCACTCAGATCGCCCAGAAGTTCGGACAATCAGCGATATGGTTAAACAAGCAGTTAACCTCAATGGACGTCTACAATCGCTCCGTGAAGCGTGGACGTGTATTTCAGCAATGGTTCATCGATAAGGGGTACGGGATAATGCGGGAGACAGAGAATGGGTTCTCACAACCTATGTTCTATGCCGAAGGTGAAATGTGGATTGTCAGAAAATTATCTGAAGAAGGTTTGATTTGAGTTAAAAATAACCAAGGGGCCCGATGGCCCCTTTTGTTTAGCTTGCCGGACCCTTGTTTTGGCTATGTAGCACGTGTATTATTCAATCGAAACACGTTGGTCATCATGAGAGGGAGGAGAACATGTCCAAAAAGTTGACAACCGAAGAATACGTCAATAAGGCCAAATCTGTACACGGTGACAGGTACGATTACACGGGGGTAGTTTACACGGGTAAGGCGAACACAGTTCGGATAAAATGCCGCATTCACGGGGATTTCTTACAGATTGCAGCAGACCACACTAATGGCAGCAACTGCCCAGAATGTGCAAAAAAAATTAAAAATACGAACAAACGGAAGTCTGTTTCTGAAATGCTCGACCGCGCCAAAGAGAAACACGGAAATAAATATGAGTACCACCCCGAAACATATGTTGACACCCGTACAAAGATGAGAATCACCTGTCCCACTCATGGAGATTTCTACCAGACTCCATCTGCACACTGCACCACGGGGCAAGGTTGTCCCAAGTGCAAACAAGGTGGGAAATACGATACGGAATCATTCGTCCAAAAAATGAAAGACAGTGGTAGTCCATATACCTATGACAAAACATCATACACCAAATCTGGCGACAAAATTGTAGTTACATGCGAAAAACACGGAGACTTCACACCGATTGCGTTTCAGCATGCTTACGGGGTGGGTTGCCCCAAATGCGCGAACGTGGGACCATCAAGTTTCGAAGTGGAAATACAGTCGCTAATCGGTGATGTTGACATTTCGAATCGCTCACTAATCGCACCTCAAGAACTCGACATAGTGGACCACGCTTCAAAAGTGGCAATAGAATTCAATGGCACATACTGGCACAGCCTGCAGAAACGACCGAGGGGATATCACAAAAACAAACGTATCAGAACTAACAGTGTTGGGTATAGATTGATATCAATATCAGAACAAGACTGGAAAGATAAAAAACCAATCATTACGCGAATCATAAAAAACGCCACGGGGCACTCCGAAGATGTGAGAGTCAACGCTCGCGACTGTAAGATTGTGAATATCCCCGGCAAAGATGCCCGGAAGTTCCTGATTGAACATCACGTTCAGGGCTATGCTCGGGCCTCACATAATTTCGCACTCACCCATAAATCCGGTCAAATCGTCGCAGTTATGACATTTAACCAAATTGCTGAGGGTGGATTCGATATGGTACGTTATGCCACGAGTTGTATGGTCAGAGGTGGTCAGTCCAAGCTGTTCAAACACGCGGCCGCGGCTCTAAATATGCAATGGTGCCAATCGTTCGTAGATTGTGACTATTTCGACGGGTCAAGTTATGAAAACTCAGGATTCGAACTGGTTGATGATTCGGTCACATCATTCAGAATATGGCACCGGAAAGTGGGTTTCATGAGTCGGCAACAATGGTGGAAGATTAACATCCCAAAAACGCTAAGTAAGTTAGGGGTTGACCCGTCGGTATTTTCCAAGAAAAAGACTCAACGTCAAATGATGGATGAGGCGGGGTGTTTGATTACGGAAAATTCGGGTACTAAAAAATACATGTGGAGAAAAGGGGCCTGATGGCCCCTTTCATTTAGCTTGCTGGACCCTTTGTCGCAGTCCATGAATTGAACTCAAAAATCCACTGGTCATCGGTAATTGTCTGACCACCACGCCCGCGCGGACCATCATTCACAATCACACCTTCTGTGCCCACAGCGGCGTCAAGTGTGCCGATTTGAGTATAGGTCAACTCGATGTTGGCCTTACTCTGAAACAGTCCGTTAATATACGCGGAGTCAGCCGAACCAGGGTTTAGGTTCAGTGTGACACGACGACCCGGGTTGATACGGTCCAGACGAATAGCATTACCACCCAGACCACGACGTAACACAGTTGACGCGTCAATCGGCTCGTCAGTGTACGGCGGGTCGGACTCCCCGAATGAAGTGATGATGCGGCCATTAATTGTGATGACCGTGTTACTTGTGGAAAAGTTTTCTAATGACATCGGTCATTCTCCATTAATAAACGTCAACGGTGACGTCACAAATTCTGACGCTACCAGCTTTGAACACACGCATGTTAATCGGTGCAGACTTACGTGCCGCGCGGTCAGAATCGGACAGGTCGAGAATATCCGTCGCTTTAGTCAGCACTTCGAATCCCTCGGTGTACGCTTCCAGACCGGTGTCGGGACTGATGTAATTGCGTGGGCCGAGATAACGGTTGCGAATATATTGTCTACCCACACGTTTGGCCGCACCGATGAGCGCTTCCTGACCAACCGGAGTCTGCGGGAGTTTGGTGGTCTGGTTGACAATGGTATTGTACAGTTCCACACGCAGAGAGTTCACAAACGCGTCCAAATCGACGATGTCGGAAATGGACTCACCGTAGGTACTGTGCGACCACGTCTGCAGCCAGCGACCGCTGTCGGTGCTCCCCTGTAGGTCAAGCACGCTGTAGAATGCGCAACGTTTGGTGACCATCGCGTTCTGTTCGGTGTCGGACAGGTCTTCAGCAGCAACACCAGGAGATTTCTTAAACTCAGTGTCAATAGTGCTGTTATCGGCACTGTAGTTGACCGAGGCAGAGTGCTTGATGAGCGCATAGGCCGCATACGGGTCGGTTGCATGAGCAACGGTAAACGCGTGACGATAGCCCAGCGTGTTCAGCTTCGAACAGATGTCGTCATTGGCGTCCGGGTTACGAATTTTAACCACGGCTTCACCGGTCTGACTGTTAGGGAACATGACGCTGTTCTCTTCACACCACGATGCAATCGCCAGTACGTCGGCCTCCGTCCCCAGTACATCTTTGGTGACAAGAGTCCAGTACCAGTAATACTTATTGAACGCCTTGGCAAGCGTTGCTTTGATATCGACATCATCGTCAGCGGTAGCCCACACGGTGAGTTTCGGTACCGCCGGAGTGGAGCCAAGGAATTTGGCACCAGCCTTATACGTCTCGGTTGTGGGAGCGAAGTCAGCAGCGAGAGACGAGGTGGAATAGTAGGTACGCACCGTGTCTTTGGTGAAGTCGCTCGGGAGTTCGGTCTTATTGGCAAACAACATCGCGGAAGCGAAGTTTGCCGTACTTAATCCCGCCGGAGAAATCCGGGTTGTGATTGGGATGATTTGTTCAATTGGAAACATGTTTACGAGTCCTCGTAAGTTACAGTGTGCACACGTTGACCATTATATCGAAATTTCACCGGATTGATAGAGTATACCGGATTCTGTTTCCACGTAACGTAATTGGACCGTTCCGTTCTCGAAATAGACTTCGGCGTTACCGTCGGCGATGCTGAACGGTACCCGGCGAATGTTATTCACAGTTACCGTATTGACCGACTCGTATAACAACTTGATGGTTATCTGTGACCGTTCTTCGAAATTACTGGCTTGCAGCGCAGTTAGGTTTTGTACCGGTTCGGTCCCACCCCAACCAATACCCAATTTCCACAGGGGCCAGCACACGTCCGGGCGTTTGTGACACTCCTTGAGTAGTTCGGCGTATCGCATCGCTTCACCACGAAAGAAGTTGACATCACAGTCGGCGACGATTTGAGCGCGAATTTCATACACGATAGTGTCATTCTCGCCGTCTCTCACGACGATGTTCGCCTGACCCCGCTCACGAATCGATTGTCGCGGCCTCAGAGAGGCGTAGGGACCTTCCGGAGCCATACCATTAGGGTCGGCAAGGATACACTCAGAAATGCCCGTCACGTTGATTATATGCGGTCTGAGAGCCGCAAAGATTTCATTGTTGGTCATACCGGTCTACCACCACCTTGCAATATTTCCGCCACGGACGATTATCGGTTTGGATTACTTTCCAACGTTGTCCCAGGAACACCCACTCACCATCGAGTGCAATTAAGTCGAGGTCGCCGCTGTTGACGTAGATTTTACGCGGGTCAACAATGCGCTGACCACCACGCTGAAGGAAGTCCAACTCCCTACCATTAAGTGGCTGGACGTTGACTGTGAAGCTCACGGGGTGGGAGGTCGTTGTCGTCCAGATACCATCCACGTATGTACCAGATTTACCCACGTGTGTCGCCGGTACAGATTTAAACGCGTTGTCAATGTGACCACGCATTGACAGACTCATAAGATACCCTCATCAGGTTTTTCGTTGGTGACCTTGTACGTTACGCTCGCCCGTAGAGCGCCAGTATCAATAAGCGGCGAACTGGAACCCTTCCGAGCGATAGTGTACGGACTGTTCGGAGGAGTGTCGAGGTCAGTCATGTATTGTTGAACCGCACCAGCCGCAAACGCGCCCACTTGTTCCAGCACCCGGTCAAGCGGTAAATCATTAGCTATACCATGAGCAATGGTATCCACGATGTCCTGTTTACCGCTTTGCACACCGGGTATCAGCCAGGGGCGCGGTGGAATAGGTGCGGGATTACCGTATAGCTTGTTATTCGGGTTACCGTAATTCAGCAATGCGCCAAGCTGGGCATTTGTCATACCGGAGTCAGGATGTTCACCTGCGTCCGAATGGATACCGACGGTCACAGTCTTCTGACCGGCTTTAGCGTATTGCTCCAGTTTCGAACGTATTGCCTGTTTGGCTTGCTGTAGCGCTTTAATGTTGACTGACATAGTGTGCCCTCGTTTGTCAAGACATTATCACACAACGTTGCGCCAGTATCCACACACCCCGTTAAAACTCGTTCGGGGTACTTCATCGGGGTATCAAAAACTCTTTAACTTTCAGTACTATACTACTTATTACCCTTATACCCTTATAAAATAATAATTAGTATAGTAGTAAGATAGTAAAAGAATGTATATAGACAACATACAAACGGTAACAAGAGAGAAGAGAGAATATAGCGAAAATGTACGGGGTTTTCGGTTATGCGCGTAAGCTGCTGATTGTGAAAGTAAATTCTCCACCCTGATGATTTACCATTTTCGGGGTGTTTTCGGGTAATCGTTCACTTTTTGATCGGAATGAAATTATACGGTAGTACACTGTAATTATATTGTACTACAAAGTTGTTCACTTTTTGATCGGAATGAAATTATACGGTAGTACACTGTAATTATATTGTACTACAAAGTTGTTCACTTTTTGATCGGAATGAAATTAGCCTCGACGTCATCGCGTGGTATTGACGGATTCGTCAACCATTGATACACTCAGTACACGAATTAGAGAGAGAGGGTTTATAAATTATGGGAAGCCTTGTTGAAGATATCCTGCGTCATGTCCCCACGAAACAATGGCGTAAGAAGTGTGACAGGATTGCGTCGCGTGAGTTACATCTCGCGCGAGTTCCCGGGATTCATCACAGGTATGGCAAGTGGGAGGCGGTGGTCTTCTACAGGAATGTCACGCTGACGGTCGGTTGTTTCAATACTCCACATCGCGCGTTGTTGGCAAGAAAACTGTGGTACTTCTGGCGTGAGCGCGGATTCACTCCGCAGGAGATACCGAAAGGTCCAAAACGCGAACCATATTCGAGGTCATGATGAGAACAAAACACTATCGTAGCTTCTTCATTATCAGAGGTATCGTGGTTGAGGATGAAGGTTATTTATGTGCTGACAAGGTCATCATGAAGTATTACGGTCGTCACTACGCCGGGAGGATTGGTGAATAAAGCCCCGTGAGGGGCTCATATTAATTAGTTCGATGCAATAATGCCAGAGGCACGCAGTTGGGTAAGCAGGTCATTTAATTTTGTCGCCACCGTGTTAACAGCCGTAGTTGCCGAGGCAGCCACGGCTGTCGCATCCTCTCCCGATACCGTCTGCGATCCGACATTGTGGACCGCTGAGCCTTGCGTAAACTTATCACCAGCCATCGCCGTTGATGCGGTTGTACCAATGACCAGACTCGAAGTGCCCGCACCAATTGCGGTACGTGCCGCGGTGGCGTCCGCACCCGCGGCGATAACAGTAGGTTTCCCGGTAATATCACCCCACGCCACAGAGCCGCTACTTGAAGGGGTCACGGTTCCCATCATTTGAATCATTGTATTGTTACGGATGATTGGCGCACCTAATGGCTGAATCTCATCAGTCATGACAGCCATTACAGCGTCAGCCAGACCCTGGGGGTCTACACCAACAACAGCCTGATAATCGTCGGAGATGTACCCGCTTACCGGCTCACCTGTGACAACCACCTGTCGAGGCGCACCACCTCGGATGAATATCTCACCAAGTGGCGTTTTACCTGTTGCAGCATTGACGAGCGCAACGAGTTCGCTAACTGTATTAGCAGAAAGAACTTCGTAAGTTGTTACCGACATTCAATTACCTCATATGGCTAATGCGCCCATACCGACGCGTTTACGGAGCCTGTAGAACTGCTGCCCATATACGGACCAGGTTAGCCAGTCATTGTTGACCTCAAGCATTGCCGGGACACGATATGAAATAGACTCATCCCCTACGGATTTTGTCGCCACGTTAAGACGTGCTTCCTGATTGACATCACTGTTCAGTCCTTCCGGATAGTAAACAGCGAGCCAGTGTGCGGCATAATAGAACATTCCGCGTTGTTTCAGGTTCCCGCACGCCGCCTCGTAACTTCCCCAGCGCTTACTACCCGTCTCGGTATCAGCCTCACACAATGCGTACTGAATGAGGCTGTCCGGGAAATCGGTAGTGGACGAGAAAGCCTGACCACCGAGCGGCCAGATGCGAAAATCTGCGATAACTTCGGCGGTGATATCCATGTTACATACCCACAGTGAATACAGCGACGACTTTGGCAATGTCAGTACCAGTGATACCAGACAGTACGATACGACCTTTCGTTGCAGACGTGTTGAACACCGGGGGACTGTATGTCGCAGCGGCACCGCATTTCGTTGCATCCACGCTCACATCACCGGTGCCGGGTGCCATCCACTGACCGGGAAGTAACTGCATCGTTGGTGTGACGGTGCCGGCTGTCGGCGTAACGATAGCACCACTGGAGTTATAGAACGCCACACGGAAGTCGCATTTGTTGTGATTCTGGTCAATGAGTCCAGTCTCATACGTGCCGTCTGCCGTTGTAGCCAGTGTGATAGTGTATTGATAACCGCTCATAGATTGACCCCGTTGTAGCTTACAAACTGACCATTCTGAATGACCAGTCCTGGAATTGTTGGTGGTTCGGCCCAGCGCAAATGTGTTGCAATGTTCTGCGCCGCGTTAGTGTCACGATTCGTCAGTACCAGATTAAGCACTGCGCCAGGTAAAATCAATTGTGGACTTGATATTGCACTTAATGCTGCGCCTCTGGACTGGTTACTGGTATTACCGAAAATATATTTTACCGAACGGGTCTGGATACCGTCTGCCGTCACCGTTGCACCGCTGTAGATGTTGGCCGTATTGCCCTGTGCAATGATGTCGTTGGCGTTGTTAATTTCAGTAACAAGTGTGCCACCAGTGTACGTGGGCGCGCGAAAGATTGCGGCGTTCACACCGACGCCATCGTATGACAACTGACGGTCGAAGAGGATTACCGGACGTGACCCGGCGACGAAGATGGTTTTATTCGATGCACCTGCGGCAACGCTGGTAACAGTGGAAGCCTCAAAAACATACCCCTGTCTCTCCCAGATATCCAGGAGTTCAGACAGGGGCTGTTGTGAGGGTGGAATTACATTTGACGGAAAAGCCATTTCACACCCCTATGTTAATTAAGAGGCTGATTTTGCTGCCTCAATTTCCTGCTGAAGTCGCGACTTCTTCCAGCGCGCGTCAACTTTGATACCCAGTTCTTCGGCTTCTACGCGAAGTTCGTCAATGGTCACATCGTCTGCGTCTGAGTCAGGGTTGACCAGTTCACCGGAAATAACCTCCAGTTCACCCGCGTTCACGTATGTCGATACGAACTTATATACCGGAATCGTTAGTTCAATCTCCTTCGCATCACCCGGCGCAACAACTCGCTCGTGAATGTCGCCCTTACCCGGAAACGCGAACGCACGCAGTGAGACATTCTTTACAGTAATCATAAAATCACCCTTAGTTGTAATACATACCCGTCATTATTCTACCCTTTCCGATAATCAAAGAAAAGCCCTCCGAAGAGGGCTTGGGATGCTACTGAGGGTAGGTATTACAGCATATCGAGGTAGATCGCACTCAAAGGATAGCGAATTTCCACACCTGAAATTTTGTACTCTGCTGGTACAGTTACAGCCAGACCCTTATTCTGCGGTGCCAGCATACGGAAAGGAATCGGCTTGGCAACACCCAGGTTGCGGTCGTTCTTCTCGTAGATGAACACACGGTCTTTTGAACCGTTGGACACACCACCTGCGGCCAGTTCCGCAGCGGTCAGCTGGAAACGGATTGCGATGTCGATTTCCTGACCGGTCATCAGAGTGTACGCGTTGTTGGTTTTGAAAAACTCCATCACGGTGGTGTCGGAGTAACCAGTCATCAGCAGGCTGTTCATGCGTTTCCACAGGTCCGGGAACACACGGACGGTATTCGGAACATGGAAATTTTTGGACAGTTTGATGATGTCAAACAGTGGGTCATTGAGCATGTCGAACAACTCTTGACCAGTGGCGGTGGTGTAGTCAACAGTCGCCGAAGTGGTCGTCACATTCAAGTTGTTGAACAGACCGGCCATTCCCAGCTGTGAGTCACCGAAGTAAGCCACTTTCTGACTGTGCTCTTCGTAGCCACGATATGCCAGCTGCTGCTGCATGGTGTCAATCGGCATGTTCTGAGACGCAGTGGTGCGCAGCTCGTCAATACTATAGTGGCACTCGATGCCGCCGTAGTTCAGAGGTACAGTGTGGAGTTTCGCAGACTGAGCAACACGCGGCAGGTCGGATGCGTTTGCGCCGATGAACTTCCCAATAGTGCGCCCATCGAAGCTCCGATACACCCAGTGGTTCGCATGTTCCGGGATGCCGGATACAACCGGGATGTCCTGCAGATAGGTGATATCCGCATACGGCGTCTCATAGATAGTCTGCTCAATCTGTGCCAGCTGAGAGATATAGAACGCGATACCGCCGTCAGCATCACGGAATTCAGCCGGAACGTTGATAGCGTTCTGACCGTCCAGATACTGTTTAACCCACGGGTTACCCGCGATAGTCTGTGCGTCAAGTACAACGCTGTTTAACTTATCCATTATTAACCCCCAACAACCAGAGACAGTTTAGCCAGACCACCGGATGCCGCGGCAGTGAGGAATTTAGCACCAGGAATGGCAACCGACAGAGTCGCATCAGTACCCACTGCGTTAGCGAAATCACCGGTCTGAGTCGCACCAACACGCAGATATGCAGCGTCACCAACGGCAACAGCCTCCGCCACGGTTACCCAGATTACGCCAGCGGTGAGCACAGATGCCGGACGGTCGACCGGAGCGCCGAAAGTTGTGCCGTCAGCGTATGAGCGGTTCAGTTCACGAACCAGTACACCTACGAAGTCACCCGCTACAGATGCGGAGGTTGCAGCCTTAAAGCCTTTCTCGCCGCTACGTACAACACCTTTACCATATGCGACGGTTGCGGTGTCATCGTTGATTTTGGAAACGATATTTGCCACTTGTCCGTCGGCGACCATCCCGGTAAAGGCTGCGTCGTGATTCAGACCGTAGCTGGTTGCAGTAATAGCCATCTATGTCACCCTTATTTAAGTTTACCAGTCTGACGCAGCAGTGCTTCTTGTGCGCGGGACAGTACAGGTTTTGCGTCGGCTACCGGCTGTTTGATGTCTTTAGCGCCATCTTTAGCCAGTTGCTCAAGTTGTGAGTCTACCACAGGTTTCACCGGTTCTTCCACCGCCATGTCGAAAGCGGCTTCAACATAGGCGGTAGATTTTTCAGCCCAGTCAACAGACGGACGTTTGACAGCAAGAGCGGCACGTTTGATTGCAACCGGGTCCATGCTGTCACAGGTGAATTCATCGCCAGCAACTTTACGCGCTGAGGTGGTAACACGTGCAATTGCTTCCACGCGTGCTTTCAGGGCTTCGTCGCTGCATTTGGTGGTCAGGTCGGCAACCTGTTCCATTGCTGCGTCGAGTTGAGCCTGTACGGTTTCTTTGGCGGCTTCGGCGTCACTGACACGCTGTTCCAAGCGTTTGAACGCGTCTACCACCGCAGCATCCGCCACATCAACTTTTAGTCCGGTGTCAGTGGTGATTTGATACATGGGTTTTTTCTCCATATTATCGAAGATACGCGCCATTGCACCCGCACGAGCACGGTCAACAATTGCAACGTGGTTAATTTTAATCTGAGTCTGTCGGAAGTCGTATGGTTCACCTTCCGGCGTTGTCCCTGGTGTGTCATCATACACCGCCGTGTAACCCGCTGACAACTCACACTTACCGGTTTCGACAGCCTTAATCGCGTCTTTATCCTTGATAACCATATCCACAATGACAAAATCGCCATCCTGACGACCAACACTCGTTACAACACCAACGGAAGTGTTACGGTACGTGGAAGCATTGACAAGCGTAGGAGGATGGTTATTCGTGACATCTGCGCCGAGATAGCTCTGAAGTGATTCATCGTTAAACACTTCTTCGGCGGGACGGTATACACGGATAATGTCGTTCGGTGCGCGGTCTTTCAGTCCCAGTTCCGAAGCGAGATATTCCTGAATACCAGTACGAGCGGCTTTACCCGGCACACGCAGAAATCCCTCATCCGTGTAAACACGTTGGGAATTCAGTGCGAAACTTTTACGGTCATTGTGCGTTACGGTGATTTGCATGTTGACGAGTCCGTCAGAGTATGCCATAGTGATAATCGTTAAACACATAATACATATATTTCATAGGAGATACAACATGACCGACATGGTCAACCATCCGTCACACTACACACAAGGTAGTATCGAATGTATCGACGCTATTAAGGCCGCCACCGTTGGTAAAACCGGTATCGAGGCAGTATGTGTGGCGAATGTCGTTAAATATCTGTGGCGCTATGAAGAGAAGAACGGTCTGGAAGATGTGAAAAAGGCTCGCTGGTATCTGGAGCGTCTGATTAATGAACTGGAGAACGAGTAATGAGTAACGATTTCATCGCCCAATGTGAAACTGAATTGGATAAAATCGACACCATTTTAAAACCATACGCATACGAAGTGACAACCAACCGCGGTACGACATATCTGGTCCGCGCGGGTAGTGTGGCGCATAACAACGCTGTCATGTTCGGGTATCAACTGAAACCACTGTACGAGGGTGAGTGATGAGCACAACCATCCCACGCTACCCAACCGGGACACTTGTGAAGTTATTCCCCGATGGTGTCGTCACCGGCACTGTGATGAATGTGATTATGGATGAGCCACCACGCTACTATGTACAGTGGGACGATGGTAATTACAGCTGTCACGCACAGCGCGATTTGAAACGAGTGGGGACATTGTATGGACTTTCTCATGCTTAGTATCGGCATTGTGATTTGGGTCGTATATTTAAGTTGACGAGTTCGTCAGGGATGACGTATACTCAGTTCATCAACAACAACAGAGAGGGTTTGAGAGATGATTAACACGCTACTTCCCGGCTACAACCGTCCCGTATCAGAGGCACTCGTTGTCGATAAAGAACTGTTACAGACCGCACAGCAGCTCGCACGCAAACATGAAGATTGGGCGCTTGCTAACGCTGTGTTACGTGAGGCGTATGGAAAATGAACTACAAATATGTCAAAGCGGTAATGCTCCGCAACAACGACCGAATTATTGATGTGGACGGTGTCATCACTGTAACAAACTTTAAAATGAACTTCCACGAGGATATCGTGACATTTACCGCGACCAAAGAGGACGGTTCAGTATCTGAGCGATGGGTCGCTATGGACCGACTTGTCAATAAGGTTACTTCTTAGCCTTATACCGCGCCACTGCCGCCGCTGTGTGACTGGTCTCGCCACACAGCGGCAATTGCTTCATTTCTTAGCTTTCAGATAGCGCTCAATCTTGCTCCGTGGGGTTGCGCGGGCTACACACCTACACCTCACTGGTTGCCCTGGAAAAGTGGGAACACCATCGACAACTGGTAAATCATCCCATCGAAATACGCCCGGACCATACCCCACATCGCGTTTGGCGACCTCCACGTGGCTATGACGTACCCGTTCATCCTGTGACGTTATCCATGTGAAATACTCAATACCAGAATTAACCTGGCGAATACGATTCATGTCACCCTGTATCTTCCCATACTGGTCTGCGGCAATTAATTTAGCACGACGCTCCGTGACACCAAATTGTTTAACGAGTGCTTCCTCGATGTAACTGGGGCGCATACCGTTACGCATATTGGTCATGACAATGTTCTGCACCTGCTCCAGATACTGAGTAGGAATAGACTGAATGAGTTTAGCGTTCTGATACGATGCCGCGCTGAGATATTCCTGCAGCTGTGTATCGCCGCCGTACAGATTGATAGCGAATGAGCGGGCGTTATCCTTTGCCGCAGTCTGTACAAACTGTGACGCGATAGTCTCAGCCTGACGACGAGCAAACGCGCCAAGCCACCGTGTGAGCAACTGGTTAATCGCCGAGGTGATGGTGTCACTCCAGCCGTCAGCGGTGTACTCCGGCGCAAGCTGTTTCACCAGTGGTACGATGTTGGCGTCCACATCCTCACGAACAAGTCGGGCAACCTGTTTCAGCTGGCGATAATAATTTAGCTCTGTTTGTCGTGACATGCTTGACGGCCTCGTCAGTATGGTGTAGAGTGTACGTGTTAGTTAAATATTATCACAGGAGATGAGAGATGAGTAATCGAGAACTGACCTACGGTAACAACGCAATGTATTTTTTATATGAACTTTCACAGTATGAATCCGGGTCGGAAGACTTTTTAAACGGTGAGTTCGAAGTATACGGTGAAGATGAACAAGGGCGCGATGGTTCTGCGACCATTGACATTGTTGAGCTGGCAACGGACGTATACCAAATCAATTCCGAACTGCTGGAAGCGTTACAGTGGGCATTACCAATGGCAATTCTCGCTACGGAACAGCATCGAATGGAGCGAGTGAAAAATGGACACACGGACATTTCAGGAACATATGGAAATGGCGAGTCATGGGTGGGTATTTATCAAGATGAAGTTGATAAAATAGAATTCGCCCGCGCAGCCATCAACAAAGCAACAGGAGAGACAAAATGACATTGCTTGAACTATTGCGTCAGGAATTACCAAAGCGTGGCGGTTGTCCGGTGTGTCAATCGGTGCGGCTAAGATTCTGTATGATGCGGGGTATCGGAAGGGTTAACTAACTGGCCCGTTACTGGGCCAGTTTTTCCATTATCTCATCGTGCGACAGTCCGTCAGCTACATATCCGCTGTAGCGTATCCAGAATGCGTCCGTGGTCTGCTCGTCAGGCTCCGGGCGTTGCACAGTGGACATCTCTTTCTCAGTCTCTGACTGCTCATCAATCTGACCATCTTCAAACTGATACTCTTCGGCAGCTTCCAGATTGCGCTGCACCTGTGACACGGTGATGACACCCTCAGCGAGATACAACATGTCCTTATCGGCGCGGGTTTTAGCAGCCTGTGCAATCTGTAGCTCGTTAGGCTGTGCGAGTGGATTCCACACGTAATTGAAGTCGTCAGGCCAGTAACCCAAGGCGCTACGTACCAGCACCTCATCGAGCTGGCGCAACCCCGGGTCAACCTGTGTCAGCTGTTTAGAACGGATGGAGTTGTTGTAGTTGTTCATATCCCCCTCACCAGTGGCATTCATGCCCTTGGCGGAGGTACCGAACAGGCGCGTGACAGGAATGTCAGCCGCACCACTAATCCACGTCATGAACGTCTCAAGCACTGGCGCAACACCGCCCAGGTCGAGCGTCTTACGTTCGTATGACTCATCACCGTCAAGCAGAGCCATTTGCACCAGTGACTTCATCTGGCTGAACAAGGTGTAACGCGACACAATCGCGTCATCCTGGTCGCTGGCTAACTCATCGGATAATCCTTCACGTTTGACCACATCAACGTTGGCTTCCTGCATCAGTTCCGCAATACCGTCCTTCGACGCAACCATGTCCATGATGTCGTCGAGGCACACACGTAACTCACTGTCACCCCATCCCTGAGTCTGGACCATCTGGCGACGCGGCAAACGCTTACCATTGAAGCGCGCAAAATGGGTCCAGTGGATTTGCTGACCGCCGCCGGTAATGGTGTAATGCTCCGGCATCATGTAGTTGGGTGCCAGAATATCCCAGGTGTTCATGGTGAGCGGTGACATATCGTGACGGTCAAACACGATGCAACGTTTTAAATCACCTTTACGAATACGGCGCACGTCGAGCGGCTTTGACAGGTCCTGCCCGGTCAGCATGAGAATACCGCCGCCGCCGTACAGACGCGCCCATGTGACAGCCTCCTGCACGCTGGCAGGTATCATCAGACGGTCCTCTTCGATACGGATGTCATCAGCTTCCTTGCACTTTATAGTGCGCCACTCACGGCACATATCTTCTGCGGGTATTTCCACAATCTGACGGGCCAGCCAGTTAGTCTGGTAGGCATTGTCCAGGGATTTCCAGTCGCCTAAATTGGCGTATGTGAACATGTTGTGAGAGCGCTTCGCTTTCCATGTCCCTAACCCGGACACGACGTTGACCAGCCCGTCGGTGGTGTGAAGGTTTGTTTTAGCAGCCTTAGCCATGTTTATAAAATCTCCGAAACGGTTGCTTTGCCATTGTGGAGCATTTGACTAATTGCATCACACATTGGGTCAATCTGGTCATCGTGAGCGTGTGTGTCATCAGCGGTAAACGCTTCACACTCCGTAACGAAGTCATGAACCCACGGGGCATCTTCGGGTATCTTAACATATCCTGACTCAATGTAACCCTGTACGTCCATCACACGGGTTAATTTATTTGCCGCCGGTCCACGTGGTATCTCCCGCACGGGTATCACGGGCTTAATTTTGCGGCGAATCTTCTGGATAAGTTCTGTACCGGATGATTTATCTTCGACAGCCATGTAACGCAAACGACCGTTTTTGTCATTGCGGTGCTTGTTCCAGAAGTCGGGAATTTTTACCTCAAGCTCATACGCTTCGAACTTGTCACGCATGACGTCGAGGAGATACAGATACCCATCCTCACCCAGTCCCCACAGTTCGGCGACCTGATAGTCGTTATGCTCTTTGGCTTTCTGCGCCGTATCGATGAACACCGCTCTGTATTTCAGCTTCGGCACAACGGTGTAACGTCCGAACCATGACCCCTTCAGAATGCCGCCCCCGAGCGGTGAGGGACGTTGCTGCATCTGACCGGAGAACATGTACGAGTTTTTCTTCTGCATCGCTTTGAGGGCTTCCAGAGAGTGTTTCTGGGGCCACAATGCACGCTCCGTCGGTAAACCCTCGTCCACAATGGCAGGAAGCACCAGATGACGGAAATTATACTCCTCGTCCTTCAGCAGTGTGCCGCAGAAGTCTTCCTCGTGAAGTCGCTGCATGATGACAATGCAAGGCGTCTTTGTGGAGTTAAAACGTGATTTAATAGTTTCATCCCAACGACGGTTAACACCGTTGCGTTTTGGATCAGAATACGCGTCATCCGGTTTTAACGGGTCATCGATGATGATTGCACCACCAAACCCATTACCGTTCTCGAAGTCGTCCAGTTTGCCAGCACCAAAACCAGTGATAGGGCCACCCGCAGCCGTCGCATAGAATACACCACCCTGGTCAGTACCCCACGCTTTCTTCGAATCCTTGTTCGCCTTGATGGTCACATGGGGCCACAGTTTCTGAAACTCTTCAGACTTCAAAACTGATTTGATTGATTCGGAGTTATCCAGTGCGAGAATATCAGCATACGACAGATGAATGAATTCGCACTTAGGATTTTTAACGTAGCACCATGCGGAAAATAATTTAACAGCCAGTTCAGTTTTTGAATAACGCGGCGGCATGTTAATTATTAAATGAGTGGTGCGACCGTAAAATACATCCATCAACGCATCACAAATTACATGATGATGGTCACTGAATACAAATTTAGTCCCTTTTAAAACTTTGAAGAAGAAACGAGCGAATAAAGTAAAATCTTCCTCAAGTGCAAGGCGCAGTAATTTTAATTCTTTTGGGGAATTAAAATTCATCGTTGAATGCCTTTTTAAATACTTTCACATCTTCGGCGGTAATGTTGATGTTCGTATTCGTATTATCCAGACCACCGGACAACTGAACCAGTTGCTTATCCAGTCCCATCAGTTTCGCTTTACCGAGCACCGCTGCCACAGCTGCGGATGATTGCGGCGTCTCGGCGGACAACGCAACGTTTTTAATTTCTTCCAGTTCTGCAACGAGTGAATCAACTGTCACGTTGTGGCGCTTTGAATGAACTTGACGAAGTGAAGCAATTCTCCCCGCAACTGCCCCGTTATCTAGCATTTCAGATGCACGTTTAGCGATGGTGTTCACGGCCATACGGGAGGTGTTATACGAGCGACGATATGACTCGGACGCGTTACCCGTTTCCACAAACGCCTGAGCAAACTTCTCCTGCTGCTCTGTCACACCATGTTCGTTGAGTTTAGCCCTTGCCATGTTGACACTCCTTGAGAGTCCTGATGAATGATTTAATTCTACGGCTGGATAGTACGGTATTCAACCCACTCGAACTAATGGACCCATACACCTTCCTGTAGGCTTCCCGATATGTTTCACCCCTGGCAACAAGTTCACAGAATGCGCGTTGTTTCGGATTCGGTTTAGTCCTCCGAAACTTACTTCTCCGGTCAGGTTTCCCAGTGTGCAGGTTGATTGCCATGTGTACTCACTCGTTTGTTTCTAATGCCACAATTTTATCATGACTGCCCCGTCATTGCCACATACCCCGTTGAAACTCGTTCGGGGTACTTCATCGGGGTACGAAAAACTCTTTAGTTTTCAGTACTATACTACTTATTACCCTTATACCCTTATAAAATAATAATTAGTATAGTAGTAAGATAGTAAAAGAATGTATATAGACAACATACAAACGGTAACAAGAGAGAAGAGAGAATATAGCGAAAATGTACGGGGTTTTCGGTTATGCGCGTAAGCTGCTGATTGTGAAAGTAAATTCTCCACCCTGATGATTTACCATTTTCGGGGTAAAATGAGGTATTGACGCGGCAAATAACCCGTGTGATACTGTATAAACTAAATATACAGTATATGGGACTTATACAAATGCACCATCTTAAAGAAAATTGTGATTGCAAAACTTTTCATGAAGACACAGGTATTTGCACACTTTGCGCCCGATACAATCACGAGGACTTCGTGAGACATTTCAAAAACAGAACCAATTCTGACGATGAGCATGAGCAATGGTTACTGGACCAGTTATGGAACAACCCAAATAACGGCCTCAGAATCGGCACCAAACGCATGTCAAAATGCGGTCACCCGGGCGTTTATCGCGGTAGTAAATGCGCGATATGTTCTAAGATTAGTAAAGACGCTAAAGCCTCTCAGGCGCTTCAAAAAAGCACTAACCATGCAGACACAATGCGTTTCACTCTTGAACAATTAAACGCAACTATTGAGGAAATGAACCGTCAACGGACAATGCTGGAACAGGCCATACAGTTGGCTGAGATGGGGTTAAATACCGGCAACATCACGTTGACCACTGTCAAGATGAAAACACCGCGTCAAATAGCTATTGAGGCAGGTCAGAAGTGGTACATACCTTACGAACCCTGTAAGAACTGCAATAAAATATCTGAACGTTATGTAGCAAATGGTCGCTGCCGTAATTGTGGAGGTAAATGAGATGGGTAATGAAAAGTTTCTGATAATGGTTGGGCGCATTCTTGTTGCTGGGTTTAAGCTCGATGATATCAAAATAGAACTGCACGAATATGACTCTATAACTGGAATGGGGTTCATTACATTACGAGCGCCAGCTGATTTATTCGAAGTTATTGCTGATAACACTGGAGACAAACCTGCCAGCTATATTTTAAGAAAGAAAGGTATTTATGAATCGTTACTAATGCAATTACGCGACTGACCATAAATAAAACGAAGCCCGCTAAATGCGGGCCTTTTATTTACCTGATATTATTCCAGTCCATACTGGTCCTTAATCATCTCTACGGGAATTGATATTCTACCAATCTCACCGTAGTCTCGATGATATGTTATGACGGTAGCGCTTCTTCCAGAGTCGTAACCTCCGTTACTTGAATACTCGTCTTTAGCTGCCAGAGTTTGATGCATCTCAGTGATGAACATGTTGCTCTCTGCTACTTTCCGATGATGATAGTGTCCCATGTGTAGGTAGCCAAACTTAGTACGACCGTAAATCTCCCGGAACTTACTGGCAAATACTGCGTCCAGCTTTTCCATCCTGGAACAGTGCCCGTGATGTACGCCAATCATTACTTTACCGAATTCGATTGCGTAGTAGGGGCTCTGTTCGTCTACAATGGTCACACGGGGATTATCGCAATACACCTCTTTAAACATCTCTCGCAACCACACGGATGACGCGAGGTCGTGGTTGCCCGTAGCGATTAGCAGCGTCACTTTCCGATGCTTCTCCAGACACATATTCACGGCTCGCTTAATCACACGGATAGCAGTCTGGACCACTTTGAAGAAACGCGTATCAGAGTCGAGAATATGCCCGGATGTTGGTGTAACCGCCTTCAGGCCGTCGAAGTGCAGGAAATCCCCCTGAAGGTTGATGAGACACTCTGTTGCGTTGGGTGCCAATGCTGTCGCTGATTTGAACCACGACGATATGAGATGTTCTGCAATGTTGGTATCGTAATCGTCTCCACCCTCTTCTTCACATGCCAACATACCAATGTGTGCATCTGTTACTGTGTACATGTTCAGGAGAGTGCTATCCTCATCACGGGATATTAAATTAATTTCCTCTAGTGGGGATAAGCACTCTGTAAGCGCCACAATCGCTTCCTGCATCATTTTCAACTGGCGCTCGGCGTCCACATCAGTCTTGACCCATTGTAGCGCTACAGTCCCGTCCTCCTTCACCAGTGACGATGTACCTTTCACCTTGTAACCGTCCGGCACAAAGCGAGACACATTACCGCCATGACCCAGCCCGCGCGCACCGAGACGTTTGATGCGGCGGTTAATATTGCCGGGGCTCATGCCGTACTTTTTCGCAATGGCATGACCACTCATTCCCGCAGTCACGTCTGTCAGTAATTGCTCGTCAGTCAGTATACTCATTACACTTTGCTCCGGCTTTTAACTAACTGGTCGATAACAACCGTAAAGAACTGGTTACAACCAACATTCGGGTAATCAATGCCGAACTTGTAACCTTTGATGATAAGGTCGGTCGCTGCAGGATTACCGCCCGGGTTAGCCCGTTTAATCATTTCCTGCACGCCCATCTGTGCACGTTGAGCGCTGCAACCGTTAAAGAGCAGGTTAGCAACCCGTGATTCATTTGTCTCAGCAGTAACAGCTGCGTTAACCTGAGCGCCCGCCAGGAGCGCTACAAGTGGTAAATATTTAATCATGGTTAAGGTGCCTCATATAATGGTGTGGGGTCGCTATACTCTTTCAGTTTTGGGTCGCCAGCGTGAATTAGATAGCCTTTATAGGTGATGTAAGCTACCGGATATTTGAATGTTTCCTCTAACTCAGCAACACGCGCCTCAGCCGCTAAACAGCGCTCCATCAGCTGGCAATAACTCAGTGCTTCCATATCCACTGTTCCCGTACTTTACCTTCAACAATGAGACGAGTGACACACAGTCCGTCCCGGTCAGCCTGCGCACGCATACGTGACAGTGTGGTCAGCGCCTGAACCTCTGTCATATTGTCCATCATGTCGGACAGTTTGTGATGGCTGATGATATTTTTCATTTGTTTAGTCTCCTTAATTGTTGTTCCGATGAGTTGAAGATAACCCACCTTGACGAGTCCGTCAATACTAATTGCAAAAAAAAGCCCCGAAGGGCTTATTTAGTTTCCGCAAAGGCAATAGTACTCGTATCACCCTGTGCCGCCGCGTAATGGCGCGCCACGTCTGCTGCATTTGTGAGGTTAGCGTGAATGTGTCCAATCTTGATGTACAACCGTGGCTTACCACCGTCAATCATTATCACGTTATTCACGCGTCCATCCTTGAGCGCCGGGTGCCAGTCGTAACCTAGTTGACGCATCATGTCACGACGTTTACCCACCGGTACAGCGCGGTCGGCACGCATCTGGCGTAACAGGTTGTCCAGTGCCTTACTGCTCACCCAACCACCCGCAAAGCCCTGGCGACCCTCGTCAATTGCTTCCATGATTTCCTGTTCGACGCTGCCAAGTGATGCTGTCACAGCCTCGTGAGTACTGCTGGTCTCTGGCGCACGCTGACAATGTGTCGCCGGGTTAAACTGTGCGGGAATGGCGTAGTTCTCCAGATAATGCGTCACGGCTGCAAATCCACCACCACGTTTGAGCCAGTCATACAGGTTGGGGAAGTAGTCTCCACCCATACCGTCGCGCACGATGTCGATATGCTCCTGCTGCGCGGTGTAGAAAATAGCGAACCGGCGGTCATTAGCCGTCTTGCGCACGGCGTTCTTGTGGTTACTGTTAAACATGAAGTTAGCACACAGGCGGTGCATTACCTGGTCCTGCTGCATCGCACGTTTAGCGAGGTACTCACCGGTAATCATCGGCTTGAGCGTTTCAATCAGTTCGAGTTTCTGCTCCGGAACGTAAATATCTTCCACGCCGATAAATATTTTATCGAACAGCCACGCGTTGAACTTCTCGCCAATCTCCTGCGCTGGCGGCATGTGGCTGTAACGTGAACCTACCGCTTCCATTACGCACAGTGTGAACAGTGTTTTACCGTTACCCTCAACACCCTGGAGCAATGGTGCCCATTTAAATTTAGTCCCCTTGTACTGCACACACGCTGCCATGTATGACAACAGAATCTCACGGTCGCGCTCGACGGGTAAAAGTTTAGCCAGATGAGTGAGGAAAGGTGTCACATCGCCCGGGACGCTCGCCACCGTGACCGGCACGTATACGTTGACATGACGCAAACCATCTTCTTCAATGATGGCACCCTGTGACAAGTCCGGACGAAATGTCGAGCGGTCAACCTTCGGGAACATAATGCACTGACTCCGTGTGAAGGCTTCAAAGGCAGACTTTGTTGTTTTTTCGTTACTGTCGTCTAACGCGAAGGCGTAACCACCATACATAACGTCGAATTGTTCCGATTTCAGCATTTGACCATTTGGGGTCAGTACGCGATGACTGTCTGCCACATACACGCAGCCTTTGAAATGGTCAACAAGCTGTGAGCCTCCAATGAATTGATACCCGCTTCGGATAACCGGTGCACCCGTCTCGACAACCTGCGCGGGAGTCACCAGTTCAATCGGTGCGCCGACGCTGTAGTAGGTTGTCTGACGTGCGCAAGCACCCAGAATGGTGCGTCGCATGTACGACTTGTGACTGTCCCATTTAGGACGCGCCAGCGCAGACAGACGCATCAGGCGTTCGATACGTTCACAGTTACCACCGGTCCAGAACGATAAATGTTGGGCCAGTGCGGCATCGGCGCTCGACCCGTCATACTCGCGGTCCTCATCCGGATACGCATCACTCAGTACCTCGACGTTACGCGTCCACAGGTCTTTAAATGTTGCTTTACCACCGAAAACAGCCGCGACACCACCTTTACTCGAACAGGCTTTTTCGATGAGTTTCGCGTCGTCCTCAATCGGACACGAACCTTCGGCGTGAGTTGTTGACCACTCCACCGCTGCAACTTGCTCGGTCTGCGGGAAATACCGGGCAACCGTGGCGTTGAGCGGTGCGGATGCGTTAAACATCATGTCACCCCGTGCACCACTTCCCAGACAGATGAAACGGTCGGACGTGTACAGTTCGATGTGCAGTGGAACATTTTTACAGCTGTGCTCAGGGATGGACGGACTGTAACCAAAAATGTGCAAGCCTTTACCGCTGTTGCTCACTTCCACGTAACAACCGGCAAAAGTTGTGCATAATTCCAGCGCGAGCGGTGACCAGGTGTTATCATCCTGTAGTGCACCGTCGATATCCACGCAGAAACGACCATCACCCGTAAGAATGACCGCGGGACGATATGACTCACCCAGTGCAGAAGCCGCCGCGACCGCCTGAGCATGAGACATGCGGTCCGCAACGTGCAGACTGACCACTTCACCAGCAGCATTACACGGCATCTTCTCCGTGCGCCCTGGTTTCTTCTGTGAAGGTACTGTTTTGCAGACGATAAAGTGCAGGGAATCAGCCCCCTGCACAGGGGGATTCGTATGTGTCATCTCTGTCTCTCCGTTTTGGTTATTAAAGTAAGGTGGTCAACGCGCGAGCACGTAGCTCCAGTGGTGCAGACTTAGCGATGTTGTCACCCAGTGCAATACCCTGTCCAATCAGTTCGAGGTTTTCTTCTTCCACTGCTCGTTGCATCACTGCCTCACGAAGTGCGTCCATCCTGACCCAGTGATGGTTGATGGTGCCCATTGCCACACCAGCCTCGGCTGCCACGCCATCGCGGGTAAGAGTACCAAAGCCGTCGCGCTGTGCCATCGTGTAAGCTACTTCCAGAATGTGTTCTTTGCTCATAATTTCGGTTCCATTAGGTAATTTGTTGCAGTATGGCACAGGTTGACGGTGTGGTCAACTGGTCAATAGTGTCCGGTCGTGTGCGATGAGAGCCTGACATTTATTGGCTATTCGCAAACCTTCGATTGCATATTGATATTCCGGCGACCATTTCTCATGCCGTGGAAAATAATAATCATGGATATGCAGTACCGCTTCCATTATTTCCAGTGCAATCAATCTTCGTTCGAGTTCTTGCTCAGTCATCACAACTCCTCCTCACCATTCCAGAATTTAAAATCACCGCCCAGCCCGATAATGAGCGTCCCAAACGCAAGCTGTGCCTCTTCATGTTCCGTACCCCTGTATTTCCAGCCAGCTTTCTTCACCTCACGCGCCACAAACTGTCCAATGGTTAACCCGACCATATCAGGCGTGATAACCACGGGGCGGATACCGATGAGGTCGCTCGACTTGATACGCTTGTTCATCGTTGAAGAGTCGTTGCACAGACCGTAACGTACAACTCGACCATTTTCGTCTTTTAACGCACCGCAATTATTGCGAAAAAGTCGCCAGCCCATCTTACTTGCCAGCAGCCGCGCCTCATCCTGTACGCGCGCTTCGGGTGTATCTTTGGTTGAGCGTGGGGCATCCAATCCCACCATCGTCACAAGGTCAGCCAATGCCTCCCCTGTGATACTGTGTTTACGTTGCCATTCGAGAAGGTTGTTCATGATACACTCCTAATTCATTCACATCGGGAACATGTTAGTGCGTTTTGACGAGTCCGTCAACGTCATTTTGTATTTTTTCCATAAGTGTTAGTGCATCATCTTTTTTCAGGCCTTGTGCACTTAACCAGTCGATATGGTAAGTCAGGAAAAATTTACGAAATATTTCTTTGTCGCTCATGCCGTCGTGTCGCCAGTAACCGGCAATAGTCGCCATCAGACCATCCAGTCGTCCCAGCACTTCCAGGCGCTCACTTTGACGCTTGACATTAGCCATCACCCCAGCGGGTGGCACGTGTTGTGCAGTCAGTCTGTCACGCATCGCCTCAGGTGTCTCACGTGCTCCCACAACCTCATTACGCATCCGTGTAAGTACGTCCTGGTCGAGCTCGTACAGGTCTCCGTCTACCTGTATCGGTCCGGAACGGTCTGCCGGTTTTGGTACAGGCTCACCGCAGTCCGGGCATGTGTCACGGAACCGCTCGTACACCGCTGCACAAGCTGTACACACGCGCACCGTCGATGGTTCACTTTTACCCGTGCGACGCTCCCGACGGTCAAGACTCCACTCACGCGGTGCATCTGGTAAACCGTGGCGCATGACATTTGACACGGCGTCGATAACTGTGAGATGTGTCTTTCCAGTATCAGGACTGGTACGTGTACCTCGTCCGAACATCTGGCAAAAAAGCGCATAACTTTGTGTAGGGCGTGCAAATGACACCACTTCGAGTGAACTTACGTCAGTTCCCTCTGTCAGAACGCTGTCGTTTACAATTTGTAAAACTTTTCCGCTGGCAATATCACGTAGTGCCTGAATACGTTCACTGTCTTTCATGCGTCCCGATACGGCTACCGCAGGTACACCTTTTGCGCGATACGCATCGGCAACTTCTTCCGCCATATCCACACCAACGGTGAAAGTTACACCGCGTTTACCGGGGGTAAATTTAAGCCAGTGTTGAACAATGTCCCCCACGATATGAGACTTACCAATCTCCTCCTTGAGTTCTTTTTCCGCGTAATCGCCAGTTGTAGCGCTGACTTTAACTTTATCAAGATGTAGGTCAGATGGCGGACAATAGATTTTGTAATCAACCAAAAAACCCATTTCGATAAGGTCACGCATCCCCGGACCGATAACGAGTGCGTCCCCGTACCCGTCTGTTTCACGCGACAAACCTTTTCCATCGGCACGGCACGGTGTGGCTGTAAGTCCCAGACCCTGCGCGCCAGCTTCATCCAGAGGCGTGAAAACACCACCCCACGTTTTAGAGTCGCGCGTATAATGGTGAAACTCATCACCTATAATTGTTAGTTTATTCTTATAAGCCTTGAGTTCATCAATATGAGACTGTTTAACAGACTGCACAGAAGCCACGGTAATTTTCGCCGATGGGTCATAATACGTTCGCCCGTGGTCTTCCATGTGTAGTCTGATTGAATATTTTATTGTCGGATGTGCTGCGATTATATTATGACGAAGTTCGTTTCTCGCCAGCGTATTACTCAACTGTGATATTAATTCCGAACGATGAGCAGTAATCAAGACGCGCTGACCGCGCGCCGCTTCGATTCTAGCAATCTCACATAGTACGGACGCTTTCCCGCTTCCGGTTGGCATGACAAGCACTACGAATCGTTTACCGACAGCCCAGTTTGCATACACATTATCAATTGCATCCCGCTGGTATGGTCGCATTATTAACATTCTACCGCACCTTTATATGTCTGATTCTTACCTTTGAAAGACGGTTCAGAAATTGCCCGTTCAACAGTCCACCCATAGTGCGTCAATCGGCCTTTCAGGGTGTAATAGTTTATACCTGACAATTCTGATAATTCACGAATGTCGTACATCTGACCCCGGTATTCATATTTGAGCGTGTTGGTTCGGTTTAAAGCCTGCCTTTCTGATTAGTTTACGTGCCACATACATCGGTATCTGCACGTCGTCGAGGAACCATTTGTCCTTACGACTGGTCGACTTGTACCAGCCGTAAGACGGCCGGAGCAGTTGTTTAATTTTCATGTCGCACCTCAATACACGAAGTCAGTTTTAAATTCGTGGTCACACTCTGGACAGCACGTTTCATAACCTTCAATTGGTTCACAAACCTGTTTCGCACCAGAGAACTCCCAAAAATCAGGGTCACATAGTAAGTCAAAATAATGACCACATTTCGGGCAGGTGACATCGAGTGATAAACTCCAATATGCAGTATTATTTTTACTCATCTTCTGCACACTCCCGATTTTGTCTACGTTTGGTACTCGCCTCTTTCAGTTGTTTAACTTGATGTGCCAAACGTTGAGGACAAACACCTTCCTCTTGTTTCAAATGTTTGCGAACCAGTTCAACAAACCACTCATAATTGGGTCGTTTTGCTAATTCTTCACGCAATTTCGCCGATTCTTGTTCTGCACGGGTTGCTCTCGCCCTGTAGTTATCGTTAATCATCTCTCCGTTCTCCGTTGTTATTGACGCTCCCGTCATTGTGCATCACCACCCTCCCCGTGTCAAATTTAAAATAGTGTTGACGAGTGCGTCATGGTGGTATAGAGTTCACCACATCGACAACAATGGAGGACAGAGAGACATGAGCAATATCACCTTAACCATCCCAAACGACGACCACATCGCGCTGCGTGCGTTTGGTAAAGCACTGGAAGAAATGGCACTGGCGCACGGTGCTGAGCCACGTAAGACTGTCGGCGAACTGTCGTATAAGTTGAACATTGACACGAGCGAAGCGACTGCCGCGCTGGAGCGTCTCAATGGTGCCACTGGTGAATTAATGCAAGCCGCGCCACAAATGATGGGTGAGCCGGAAGTCGATACGACTGCTCAACAGGTTGAGTCACTGGCTGCACCAATGGGAGACGATGAAGAGCAAGCACCTTCCACCACCGACTCAACCGGTACACCGTGGGACGAGCGTATCCACTCCACCAGTAAGGCGCTCAATGCGGACGGTACGTGGCGTCTGCGTCGTAAGCCGAAGGATATGGATGAACTGGAATGGGCGGCATTTGTTGAGTCAGTTAAGGGTGAGTTGCATACTCAAACACCAGTAATGACCGATGAAGAAGTTAAAACCCTGGACCCCCTGGAAATTGGCGAACCGACACGTGAAGAAGTCGAACCACCTGTAACACCACCGGGCGATGACTTCCACACTGACGCAGGCGTGGTAACTGAGCAAACTGTTGCGGGTATTCCGCCAATCCCTGTACCGCCTCCGGTAGTTGTTGCACCACCTGTACCGGAAGTAACCGAGTGGGACTTCCCGCGCCTCATGACCTTCCTGACCGAGCGTCACGGTAAGATTGATGTGGTAACGGTGAACACATTGCTGGCGCAGGACGGCATGTCATCGGTACAGGAACTGAACGCCCACCCGGATAAAATCGGTCCGTTCGTGGCACGCGTTAAAGCGCATTTGGGGGAGTGAGACGATGAGTAACTTACCCAAAGTATCTGACGCCGGACAATGGATGGTCTGTAACGGGTCATTCCGGGCGCAACAGGCTTATCCGCCACTGGACGTCGAACCGTCGCAGTCACGTCTCGAGGGACGTGCCGCACACGAAGTGGCTCAGAAGTTATTCAAAAATGAGCCATTCAGTGAACTGGTGGGCAGTCTGTCAAAGGATGGGATTGTCATCACAGATGAACTGTTTGACGCTGCCCGTGAGTATTTTAACGAGGTGTGGGGTTATTGTAACACTCACGGACGAGTGCACGACCTTCACGTCGAAGAAGTGTGTCCTGTCCCGGGTTACGGTGACTGGTACTGTATTCCCGATGCGTGGGTGTATGTACCGGAAGGAAAGGTGTTGCGCGTCTGGGACGCTAAATTCGGTCACCGCATTGTTGACCCGTTTGAAAACTGGCAACTGTTAATTGAAGCGTTTAGCATCTGTGAACAATTCCAGTCGCCGCCGGACATTATCGAACTGGTCATCGTGCAGCCACGTGGATTCACTAGTGAGGGTACGGTGCGTAAATGGGTGCTCACATACGATGGGCTGTGTGCGTACCGGCAGCATGTGAACGAGACGATGCCCCGTGTTCTGGACACCGCGCCAATGTGTGCGCCCGGACCACATTGCCTCGACTGTAGCGCACGTGCACACTGTGACACACTGAAGCAACAGAGTTACGCTGGTGTGGACTACGCAATGTCGCTGCAGACGCACAGCTTGTCTGGTCACGCGCTGGGTGTTGAGTTGCGACTCCTGCAGCGTGCACAGGAGATGATTAAAATGCGTCTCAGTGGTCTGGAGGAACAAGCACTGCATGAGATTAAGCAGGGTCAACATGTGACATTCTACACCGCTAAAACCACATACGGTCGTAAGCGCTGGAAGAAAGATGTTCCGGTGGACCAGGTGATTATGATGGGGGATTTGTTAGGGCAAAATCTTCGTAAGCCGCAGGAACTGGACACACCTGCACAGTGTGTGAAAAAAGGTATCGACCCGTCCGTTATTGAGCAGTACGCTGAAACACCTGTCACGGGTGTCAAGCTGGAACAGGTTGATGAACGTGTAATTAAAAATGTATTTTCCCGAAAATAGTTGTTGACGTACTCGTCAAACTAACGTAGTATTCGAATCACCGGGAGACAGAGGGTCTCCCACACTTAGCAGAGAGGATTTACAAGATGGCTCAATTTACTTTCGTTACCCCTGTTGCTCGCCTGATTCACGGTCACCCGCTGAAACAGAATGTGCGCACTGATGGAGTTACAAAACAACCGGTTCTTGGTAAAGATGGTCAGCCCGTTAAAGAGATTTACATCGGTATTGCAATTCCTAAAACCGGTGAAGCGGACTGGAAAGATACCGAATGGGGTAAACAAATCGCAATGGCGGCGCTGGACGCTGAAAACGGTTACGATGCCGCCACCACTCGCCGCCCCGACTTTTCCTGGAAAGTGATCGACGGTGACAGTGATATCCCTAACAAAGCTGGTCACGCACCGAATGAGGACGAATATAAACGCGGTCACTGGGTCTTGCACCTGAACACCCGTATTCCGTACAACTGTTATCATGTTGGTAAATATAACCCGCTCGATGCGATTCAGGACGCAAATGCTATTAAACTCGGTGATTACGTTCGTGTGAATATTGTGGCAAAAGGTAATAAGCCGTCCAAAACTCCGGGCGTGTATCTGAACCCGAACCTGCTCGAACTGTCACGCCCGGGCGAAGCGATTGTTCGTGAAGGTAGCGGTCCGGACGCAGCAAGCGTATTCGGTGGCAGCGCACCCGCTCCAACCCCGGCTCCAGCTGCTCCGGCACCCGCAACACCGCCGCCAGCAACTGACCTGCTGGTAACGCCGCCGCCGGTTGTTGAAGAGAAGTACAGCTACAATGGCGCGGTGTATACCAAGGCACAGTTGCTCAATATGCCAGGGTGGAGTGAAGAGTTAATCGCACAACACTGTCAGAAAGTAGCATAACCACAACGCCCCGGTGCGAGCCGGGGTAATTTAACAGAGAGGTACACCATGACCGAACAAGACCAACGACTGAAACAGTTTGATGAGAAGTTAGCCGAACTGGAAAAGACTATTAAACAGGTGCAGGAGCAACGCAGGGAATACATTAACCGGAAAGGACTCAATAAATAATTATCCAAGCCCCTTAACCGGGGCTTTTCTTACAGAGAGGAACAGAGATGCACTATTTATCAAAATGCGAGGATGCAACTTGCGGTAAAGCTTATCCCGCTGACCTCCACAATTGCCCCCACTGTGGGGCTGATTCGGCGTTCTCCAGCATTGCACCACTGGACCCGCGAGACTGGGGATATGATTTAGAGACGTACAAGAACATATTTACCGCCTCATTTATTCATGCTGCGACGGGCATGGAGTTAATCTTCGAAATCAGTGACCGTAAAAACGAGCAGTCGCAATTAATCGAATTCGTGTTCAACCTGGGACGCAGTAAGGCCCGTGGGATTGGATTTAATAACCTGGCATTCGACTATCCGGTGCTACACTACGTGGTCAATACGCCGGGTTGTACACTGGAACAGATTTATGCGAAGGCGCAATCACAGATTAAGCCCGAAGGTCAGTGGCCAGAAATTATATGGGACCGCGACCAGATTTTCGAGCAGATTGACCTGTACAAAATTTATCACTTTGATAATAAAGCCCGGCGCACCAGCCTGAAGGCGTTAGAAGTAGGTATGCGGTCCCCCAACGTAAAAGACCTGCCATTCCCGGTCGAAATGGTGTTGAACGATGCGCAGAAAGATGTCCTTATCGCATACAACAAGCACGACGTCCGCGAAACACTCAAATTCTTCGTGCGTTCACTTGATAAAATTCATTTCCGTGAGGAACTAACAAAGCAATACGGTCGTAACTTTATGAATCACGCCGACACTAAAATCGGCAAAGATATATTCGTTCACGAACTGGAAAAGGCCGGGGTGGATTGCTCCCGGTCAACCATCCGTGAGCGTGTGGCACTTGCGGATTGTATACCTCCGTATATCAAATTCGAACGACCGGAGTTCAATCAAATTCTGGAACGCATTCGCGGGGTTGTACTCACGAAGAAACAGCAGGATGAATTACTGACCACGAAGGGTGTCTTCAATGATATGGTCGCCACTATTGACGGCGTCGAATATACTTTTGGTTTGGGTGGTATCCACAGTGGGATTCCGAACTACGTTGTACATTCTACCCAAACACACAATTTGCAAAACAAAGACTGTACAAGTATGTATCCATCCATCTCAATTAAGAATCGTTATTACCCCGAACACCTTAGTGAAACTTTTTGTGACGTATATGAACAACTATTCATTCGTCGTCGCGATGCCAAACGAGCGGGAGATAAAACTGTCGACGCGACATTGAAACTTGCGTTAAATTCTACCTTTGGGAACATGGGGAGCAAGTTTAGCCCATTCTGCGACCACAAGTGCCTCCTGAGTATCACCATCACGGGGCAACTTTGTCTGGCGATGTTGGTAGACCGACTCACGACTCGCGTACCAGGGTTAGTAGTACCCCAAACTAATACCGACGGAATCGTCATTTTTTATGAAAATAAATATGAAACTTTAGTCGAATCGATTTGTGCAGAGTGGGAAAAAACGACAATGCTGAATCTGGAGACCGACATTGTGAAGTCTCTTTATCAGCGCGATGTGAACAATTATATAATGGTAATAGAATGAAAATGAGACACACCATCGATTCGATCAACGAGAGAATCCATGAACGTGGGTTGATTTGTATATCCTATGCCGGTTCGACAATGAGGAAATCCGATTTTAAATGCTCTCACGGGCATTCGTGGTCTGTCCGCGCAGATGCGGTACTGTCTGGTAACGGATGCCCTCATTGTGCCGGTAGGGCGAAGCTTAAGTTAGAAGAAATAAATAAAAGGTTGTCGACTAGGAGTATATTGTGCATTAGGTATTCGGGTAGTGTCATGGGTAAATCGCGATTCCGCTGTGTCAACGGTCACGAATGGGAAACGACCGCCGATAGTGTGATGCGTTCATCAGGTTGCCCTCACTGCTCGAAGAGAGTGAGATTGTCGGTGGAAGATATAAATGAAAGGATAGCGGCGAGAGGACTAAGTTGTCTGATTTATCGTGGTAGCAGTCGAAAGTTATCTCGATTCCGATGTGGTAATGGTCACGAATGGGATGCCACCTCCGATAACGTATGCAATAAGGGTACGGGGTGTCCATATTGTTGCGAATACGGCGGTTTCAATCCATCCTTGCCCGGATATATCTATTTCCTCCGTAGTGATGACTCGAAATTCGTAAAGGTGGGAATAACCAATAGGCCCACCAGGCGCTTCTCGCAGTTGAAAAGGGCAACCCCGTTCGGATTCAAACTCGTGAGAATGATGATGGTCGACGACGCTAGGAACTTGGAGAGAAAATATCATTCTTCTTTCGTTAATGCTGGATTATCTGGTTTTGATGGTTGTACCGAATGGTTGAAATGGGACAATCGAATTTTAGAAATGCTGGAGGCAACCCGTGAAAATTAAAAGAAAAGGGTGTTACGAGTACAAATACCAGTGGCACCAAGACCCATCGGCGATGATTGTTGCTCGCGCTGCCGAAGCCGCCCTCGTACACGGTGAGGACATCCGCACGTTCATCACGCAGCACCGTGACCCGTTTGACTTTATGCTGCGAGCAAAAGTGCCTCGTTCCGCACGTCTGGTAATGCGTTGGCCCGAGTGGGGCGCTGAACGAGAGATGCAGAACACCACGCGTGTGTTTATCTCGCGCAATGGTGGGTCACTGGTCAAACTGTTGCCACCAACTGGTGCACCGGGTACATGGAAGCGTAAGAACGGCATCAAAGACGACGTGTACAATGCTGTAATGCGCGAGATTACTGGTCAACCGGGAGACCTCGACAGCATTGGTACACCGTGGGATGAGCGTATCCACGCAAAGAGTCGCAGTAAACACGCTGCAGTACGTGAAACTGGGATGTATGTCGGATGGAAGGTGACAGAGTGTGCGGACGCTAAGGATTTCGACTGGGGCAGTCTGGACTACGAATATTATGTGAAAGAAGTGGAAAAGTTAGTTTTACCGTTGTTGAGGTGAGAAAGTACCGGCGCATCACTGCGCCGGTTTGTTCATCTTTTGACGCATTTCAGCAAGTTCAATTTCCGCCTTTTCGCGTTCGATTCGCCTAATAATTTCCTCCTCCTTGCGCTCGGCGGACTCATTACGAATTCGTTGTATGTGACCACAAATCATGACAACCGTCAGTATAATACCACACAAGGTGGCGAAGATACCGACGGTTTCCGGGGTAATGCCGTATTTAGTCATCAGTCCCGTTATCGTCGTCCCGCTCGCCACTACTGTTCCGACTTGTGTGTTTCCAGTAAAGCTCATAGCGTTTTCTCGCTTCAATGTACCACTCGACAACCCGCACCAACATGAGAACGATGGCCAGAGTTGTCGATATGAACCGCAATACCTCCAGCATCGTCACTGTCCTTTTTCAGTATCATGAAGATCGCCACGCAGTACAGCACCGTGAACGTTGCCGCATAGATGTCGAGTGGTCGATAGAAAAACCACAGAAACCAGCCCATCAGATTAATCGACATGGAGACAATGCTGATGAGCATCATGTCAAGAGACTTCCGGGATGTTCCAAACCGGTACAGAATACCGACCACTGCGAAATCGCAAAATGCGGCGAGGAAAAAGTAAATCGAACCATCCAGATTGCCGCACAACTTCTGGAAAAGAGTTGCCACCATCACGAAGAGAAACGAGGCTCCCCTGGGTCTGGCGATTACCGAGGCAATCAGGAGGGTGTACACTGCTTACTTGGCCCGCCGTTTTACTTTCGCGTCACCGGTTTTACCACGGGGTTTAACACACGCCCCACCGGCGTCGCCTGCTTTACGTGGTTTAGTCTTGTACATTTTATTGCCCTTGTATGTTAGGATTAACCCTAATTGTACAGCAGGTGTTACCGAATGAAAAATCCTTTAAGTAAACAAATGACCGCCCTTCTCACCGCATTTGCAATGGGTGGTACAGGTACTGCGGTAGTTACGCAGACGGATATCCTCAATCAGTTCCTGAACGAGAAGGAAGGAAACAGGCTGACGGCATATCTGGACAGTGCAAATCCACCAATCTGGACCATCTGCCGGGGTGTGACGCGCATCGATGGTAAGCCAGTGACAAAGGGTATGCGGCTCACCGAAAAGCAGTGTGACCTTCTGAATGATAAGGAAGCGCAGAAGTCACTCAAATGGGTACGTGACAATATCCCGGTAAAACTAAACCCGGTACAACAGGTTGGCATTGCATCGTTCTGCCCGTACAACATTGGTCCCACTAAATGTAAGGGGTCGACATTCTTCAAATTGCTGCAAAAAGGCGACTGGAAGAACGCGTGCAAACAGATTCCTCGTTGGGTGTTTGATGGTGGTCGTGACTGCCGCATTAAAAGTAACAACTGTTCCGGGCAGCCGATTCGCCGGGAGCAGGAGGAGTATCTGTGTCTGTATACACTGGGGGAATCGAAATGACAATGTTACAGCGGGTAGTAACTATTGTGGGAATCGTATTCGTGATATGTATATATTGGTTGGGTTATTATCACGGTAAGCAGTCGGTCAAGCTGGACGATTTCAAAGAATATAAGGCGGCCGTCGAAGCCCGTGACGCGCTGCAGGAAAAACTCAATGCTTCCGATGTGGAATTGCAGAAAAAGCAATGGGAACTGAAAGAAGCCCGGGCCAAAAAAGTCGTTGAAAAAGTCACCATTTACCGTGACCGAATCAAAGACTCCGCCACCGCTCAATGTGTCAAAGAGAGCGGTATCCTCGACCTGTATGATGCGACTGTAAAATGAAAAAACTTATCATGATAGTATCTGCACTTACTTTAACCGCGTGTGCTCAAGTGCGCGAATGTGCGCCACCATCTAACGACCTGCTTACACCAAGCGGTGAATTGTGGACAACCGATGGCGACCCCGAAAAGGCCGCCACGGTAATTCCGCATAATGGGGAAGTTCTGATGGCCGACCGGGACAGAGTGTCCCGGTGGCAAAACTGGTGGGAAGGTTGTAAAACCTTATGAACCGATACCGATAACAAATCCACTCATCGCAGTACTTGCCTGACGGCACGAGGCTAATAATGAACATCCGGTTAGTGTCATTCCGGAACGCCACACCATTTCCTGAAGTCCACTACCGGACACGTCATTTACCGACGGTATAATCCCGTACACGGATGTAGAGAATGGTGATGCCCATGTAATGGGTATACCTGATGTCTCATAGATACCATTTGTATCACTGGAACCGGTGGTACTGCTCCACGGTGCCCAGTTAATTTTTAATATTCGTGATGTCCCCGATATAATCAACGGAATCTGCACATACCCGGAAGAACCTAACGAGCCGGTGAACCCGGCGGCGAGTGGGAATAATGTTTTGAGCGCATCGTATACCTGACTACTCGACGCTGTGTCCACGGAGCCATTGGGGGAGACACCTGCGTTGGAGAGAATGGCACCAAAAAAACCGCTCATGTCGTTAGCCCAATCGGCTTCAAAATACGAACCATCTTCCGCTGTCGGTGATGTGCGGTTTTTAAATGCACCTTGAGGTTGCTCCGTCGTGGGATTTAAAAACCGCCCTGGATAACGGTTGCTACGGTCTAAAGCCATTATTTAAACTCCTATGAATCCGGTCGCTTGTGCCAATGGATCACCAAACTGAGTTGATGAATCACCTGCCTGTACATAATCGTAAGCCTCAAGGAAGCCATTGAATTTTACACCCTGCGGCTTCGGAACGAAAGAGGCATTGACGAGTGCCCATCGTTCAAGGTCGGTTACGGCCCCATAGAACTCTATTGAAAAAGTCATATCCTCACCATCAACCAGACGGGTAACCCGTGCATTAGGTAACAGGAAATTCATCCCATTAATAATGTCTTCAATGGTCGCGTATGAGTTGTTTTTGAGAATTTTAGATTTGATTGCGAGACGGTATAAATTGTCCGACATTGCCATCGACTGGTCAACAGATGGCACACTACACATCGCAGAGGTGTCACCAAATTCAGCAGGACCATTAACATCGCTGGCGCACATCGCCGTTTCCATCGTGACTTCACCCATAAAATCCCGGGGTACCACCACAATGCGACCAATAATGTCGAGTTGATCACCTTGTGCAGCATCGATCGAATACATGATACGGACAGCTGCGGCCACGTCTGCAATCTGCGTGGCCAGACTTCGGGTGATGTTATACCACGCGACAGCCTTTGGCTTATTACGGTACTGAGCGTAGATGCGATTTGGAGCATCTAACTCATTTGTGACGTAGCCGCTGACGATTGTCAGCGGTACGAAGTAGGGAGCCGGGAAGAAGTTCATCAGTACCCACAGGAATTGACGGAAGATACACTAATGATACCCCGCGAATCTCTCATTAGTCAATTTAACTACAAGTTTATCGTGGCGCATGGGTTTAAGGATTGCATTAGCTGGCTTTGTTCATGGTCTTCTGCTGCACCGGCGTAGGCCGAGGCAGCTTGATGCGTATCTCTTCATTCTTCGTAAAATGAGTGTTGTTCACGACACCAGAAAGAACCCCGCCGAAGCGGGGTGATGAACTATTCTGCCTCGACCCTTACCCCTTCGAATTGAGGGTCAGAGAGCAGGTGCTCGTATGCGCTCGCAAACGGGTCGTTACCGCCGGAGGAGAACTCCATGAACTTAATGAGCTGTTGAGTGTTGTTGTAGCTCATATAAACCGGACATACGGCTACTCCATTCGCTCTAACAGTGACCTCTGGGATAAAGAGTTCAACCTCATTATCCACATACTCTGTATCGATAACCACACCGCCTATGGAGCGTTCCACCGGGATACTGGTCGTCCAAATATATTTCGACATATCTGCTCCTTACTAAATGTTACCATAATACTGCAGAGAACATTCCTTTAGGATTATGTTGTCTACAGGGTTTAAGACCTGAATCACCAGCTGGGCTGCACGAGGCAGGTAGCCGGTTACTTCTGGTCCATAAATTGGGATGTACCCGGGAGTTGTAGCAGCAGCCTGCAACACCAGGGCTACTTCAGATGCTGTATCTGAGGTCGGTGTCCGCGTGGTTGAGAGCAGGGTTACTGGCGATAAAGAAGAGTTTCCATCGAACGTTCGCATTGCTATAAGCGAAACTACAACGCTAGAACCCTTGGTTTGCGCGCCATCTCCCCATCTGAAAAACATACGGAAATCATCTATTGCGTACGCATCGTCTGGGATAGGGAAAATAAACGTAAGTGGTTTATCAACGACAGTATAAACCGCCTTACTGATAGGGGAATCACCAGCCCTCACGCTTGCGTAGTCGGACACGAGATATTGCAGCGGTTGGAAATAGATTCGCTTGAGGCGTCTCCCTTCTACCTTGTTGTTCTTTAGGTAGGTCGCCGGCGTTGTCGAGCCACCATAAGCGATACTATCAGGCCTGAATTTTACCTTGCAATATTGCGCATTGCTGGTCCCAAAGTAAACGTGGACCGTGCAGTTAGACTGCGTAACGTTTTCCCATACGCTGTATTTAGAACGTAGGGCAACCGCGTGATCGCAGTTGTTTGCGTGAATATCGTAAAAAATGTTCGGCTTCGCAGCATCGTAGAATATGCCCGCTTCAGTAGTGTAATACTCAGCAACACCGGATTTGGCGTTGCCGATGCTAATGTCAAATATCCGTGCGCCTTTAGAGTTGTTAACCAGAACGCCTTCCGAGGTCGCTGTACGCCCAAGACTAGGAATATTGAGGTTATAGAATGAGCAATCTTCCGTGTAGTTCATCGATGCGCCAGAACCATGCGGAGAATCATCTGCAATCGGCTTTAGCTGGAAACAGTCGTGTATAGAGCACGACGTTGAGTTAGCAATAAAACCAATACTATAGTAGGTTTCGTAATTGTTCGGCTCAATGCTTACAATGTTATAAGCGTGGCAGTTATGACAACTTGGCGTTGCTGGCGGAACGTCAGAACCAATATTGATTATTTCCGTCCAACCCTCACCCCAAATGTTATACGCCTCGCAATCAATAGCGTTCGCAAAGGATACGCCATACCCGCCCTTTAACGTTGTTCCGTTAGGGTAAGAGGCCACCAGGTAGACATCACTGACACAGCAGTTAGATGATTGAACTTTGTCAAGGTTATCTCGCAGGTAAACCCCGCGGTCAAGTTCAACAAACGTGGAATCAACTACTGAACCTGTGGTGGACCATGTGCCATCGTTCAGGCATTGAATTGCCTTATCTCTGTTTTGCTCTCGGCCACTGCCAATGACAAAACCGCTGCGTGACTTCCTGGCATATAGCGGGTCAGTAAAGTTGATACGGCAGTTAATGCCAGTACCTTTAAAGTGCGTGTTATTGAACAGATAAACGGGAAAACCAATTTTGTATTCAACCGCAGGCGTTGGGATTTCAATAATCGCGCCACCGATAGATTCCGCGTACATAGCGGCACGTTGAAACGCCGGGTAATCATCTGTTACTCCATCACCTTTAGCGCCGAACATTTCAACCGTTAGCCAGTAAATTGCATCCTGTACGGTGCCACCATGAGATAAACCCACCTTAGATGCACCAGAGGGTGATGACAACTCCTGTCGCAGTAACTGGTCTGTGCGCGGTATCCACTTACTGTCCGCCGTCGGGTCAGTCCCAGCCGCGACAACCTTCGGTAGTGTACCAGACCACGAATACCAGTTATTGTCCGCCGGGTTGTACACGGCTTTATTGCGGTCAGTGGTATCAAGTGTGCCACCGGTGGTGAAGTCGAAACCACTCGGTTCGAATGCCGAATTCATTAACGCATCGATTGCCGATGCTGCTGATGCTGCGGCGTCATCCGCCGAACTAGCAGCACTATTTGCACTGTTGAGGGAATTCGTAGCACTGCCTGCAGCGGCCACAGCTGAAGCAGCAGCACTTGATACAGCCGCTGATGCGGCAGCTGTCAAATTATCAACCTGCTGGAAGTTATCATCCAGTTCGTCCCACGTTAAGGGTCGACCCAGGTCTGCGCGTTTGATAATGGTCATACGATAGTCACCGTGATGTTTGAGGTTGTCCAGCGGGATAATTCGTTAAAGTCAATGGTAACATTCGCCGTGCTGCCATTCAACGTCATACTATTAACGTAACTGTTACCGTATGAACCAATGACTTTGTTAATAGGCGTGTAAAGTGAACTGTACGGGACTGTTTCACCGATATCAAACCCGTCCGGCTTAAACCCGTACTCTGTCGGAATTAGACCACCCGCGGCGTATTCCATTATTGCGTCCTGAATGAGTGGCTCGAGAGTTGCCTGAGACGGTAACGTACCATCATCTTTAATCTCAATGACTATCACCATGTCCACATACACGGGGCGACTGAATTTGATATCTTTGGTCATCGTTGGATAAGTAGGCGACGTGACCGTGACTGTCACACTGGTTCCAGCCTGATAAAGTGCGACGCCCGGATTCTTTTTAAGGTAGATAGCCATCGCTACATCATCGTCCGTGCCACCATCGACGATGGGTGCAATACTGTGACCCGGTTGACCGTTGCTGTCGGTTGTGGCTTCGTCGTTCTCATAGACGCGAACACGGCGTACACCATCCACATTGAACAGTTGTCCCAGCATTGAATCAACCTGGTTGCTACCCGGCAGACCTACGGCCGTCGCTCGTTTAAGGCGTAACGACCCATCCGATTCAGCAGATGTACCGGGTGTTGCTGGAGTGGGGTTGTTAACTGACACCAGTCCGGCAACTGTGTCCACGATTGTTGTGATAGTGTTGGCGTCCGCTTCGATTTCACCAACCGTGGTACAGGTGATATCCACCGTTGCGGTACCTGAACTATCCAGCGTCCACGTCTGGTCGAGCGTGAATCGATAACCCGTCACAGATGATTCAAAGCGTGTACCCGCAGGAACCTGAGTACCGGCAACACCCGTTAACACAAACCCTGTAACAGTGGACGCAGTACCTTCACTCCTGACGGTACCTGTCAGCGCGCAAATTACATCGAGGTCATAACCGCTGGCTTTGTTCGGGTCTTTGGAGTTGTACGCCTGTTGCAATACCTCATCGAGCGCGGAGAAGATTTCAGCATCGTGCGCCATCTTCAACCCATCGGGGGTGGACGGGTCAAGATTCCAGTTACTGTCGATATCCAGATATAACTGTTTTTCTTCGTCAAACCAGTCATTCTGTGATTTTACGCTATAGCCGGTACTGGTTAATTCAGCCATTCTCGGTCACCGTTAATAATCCGTAGGAGGTCAACACGCTGGCGGTGACCATGTAAGTTTTGTTGTCGATGTCGAAATCGGTGCTAAAACTGGTTAACTGCTGGACACCCGGAGTACCGGAGATGCGTTCACGGAGGCGTGCTTCGCGGACATCCATGGAAGTTTGTTTATTGAGTATCTCCTGAAACCATGGTGTACCGTCAGTCACATCCCGGAAATACTCACCCAGAAACAAACGCAGACGGGTACGTATCGTCTGCTCTATTTCCAGTTGTTCAGTGATGAACATCGAACCCTGGGTAACGATGTCACCATCTTTATCTAATTTACGTACTGTCATCAGTTATTCGGCCCCGTATTAGAACCACCGGAAGCAACGCCGCCATGAGTATGACCATTGAGTTCTTTACCGTCCAGCACCAGAGAATTCAGAGCGGTGATATTCCCGTCTTTATCAATGGTCACACCATTGATACTCACCGTGCCGTTCGCAAGAAGTTGAACGTTGCCGTTCCCATTAGCCATTATGCACGAACCATCACCCTTTAACCAGACGTGCTGTGACGCGTCGGCATTGCGCAAGCGTATCCCATCGTTGGAAAAACTTGCAATCAGGTTATCAAGCGAACGAATTCCCGGTACGAACATTGCGTCCTGTTTGTGGTGAAAGCGTTTAACGGGATTAGCAGCAATGCCGCCGGTCTGCTTCCATCCATCGATGCAACGTTGACTGAAATGTACCATCCCTTCGCAACCCGGATTGACGGCAAATTCCAGTACGAAGTCATCGCCCGGGAAACTTACGGGAACGTCCACGATGGGTGGCGGGTCGAACGTAGTTTTAGCGACATCATCGGTCCGGGTGATTCCCAGTTGAATCTGCGCGCGCTGTGTATCCGGGTCGAATGTCAGCACGTAACCCGGAATACACGTATACACATCCTTCATGTTCTCGAAAAACGTGTCATTAGTGACGTTCTGTAAAAACGAGCGGCGCTGGTTAATGTCGGTCATGTCGCCCTCCTGTGAAAATAATGTCAAGTATACTATTGACACTCACGTCAAACAATGCAATTATTCATTCACAGGCATATAGCACATGTGTCTTTAGAGGTCCGGGGTGTTCCTTTCCTTGCATCAGCGGGTAGCCGGAATGTGTAGCCAAGTGTACACTGAGCGGTTGGTCACCGCGGCGGTTCGACCAATATAACGGTTTAGAGTTTAGATGACGTTTAACCTGTAAACCGTGCTCTCTCTCTGTTGTGCTCCTGCATGTTTGCCCCGGTCCCCGGGGCTTTTTTTACAAATCTAAAAGTGTCGTAACCTGGCTGGCAACATTCGTTGCGGCTGTCTTCACATTGATGTAACCATGCTCAATCAGTCCGGATATGGATGTGCTGGAAACGTCGTTACTGCTCAGCTGATACTGTGCCGGTTGTGAACCGTTCGCCACGCGGTCAAGCGTGACAATCTGCTGCAGTTCAGCAACAAATATCAGTCCGTTCTCATTCTCCGGGTCTTTAGAGCGCCCGATACGCTGAATGACCATATTGTTCAGCGTTATTTCACCCGTATCCACCGTGAATACCTGGCCGGAGTACATGAAATCAAGCAAAGTGTTCAGTGTCGTACTGGAGCGAGTTTCATTTGAGCCGCTCAACCACCCCGCGAACAGACCAGCACCTGCAGCAATGAACGGATTGTCATCGACGAGATTTGTCAACGCCCCGGTGAAATCAGTGATACTAACTTTCAGTGGGTTGTTCGATACTGCGCCCGTCATCGTGTAACGAATAGGCTGATAGATGATGTGGTCTGCAATTGGCGTACCCGTCTCAATGGGGTACTGCACAATGTCCACGCTGGCATCAAGGTCATCAGACAGGACAGCATCGAACTGAAGCGACCCAAGCTGTGGGCCGCGCTTTACCAGAAGGTTAATTAAACTCATAACATGTACGCCTTACCTTGTCTGAATCGTTCCTCAACACGTCGCCACACGTCGCCGACAGTAATGTAACCTTTATGGTCCGTGTCAAGCCCTGCGTTCTGATTATACGCTTTGGACGGTGATGAGTACATCACGGTCGAGGAAGGTTTGCCGATGAATGCTGGACTGAATACAGCCATGTACACATCGCCCATCGTTTTGTAACGCCCTTTGTACTGGTTGAGATAGTCGGTCACCGGGCCTTTCACCTGTTCGGCCGCGGTCATTGACAGGATGATATTTTTATTCCGACCGTACTTACTCTGAAACGCACTTGTCCATCCGGTGTCGGTAAACTGAATTAGTCCTACCGCGCCGGATTTGCTGTTCTTTGACTGTGGATTGAAGTTAGACTCCGCAGAGATTACAGCCATAATCCAGTTAGGACTGATGCTCAGGCTTTGTCCAAGTTTACGCACCTCGGTACGGAAATCCTGCTGCTGACTGGCATCCTCACCCTGCACACTAACACGCCCGTAAATAAGACGATTACCGACATCACTGTTTGTCGTGGTGGTATCCATTGACCCGGCACGCACAGCTTTGACAAATGTGTACCAGTCGGGACCATGTGTGTCTCCGGTATGCTGAATGGTCTGAACGTTCCAGTCACCTTCCAGTTTAGCGTCGACGGTTGTCTGGAACTCCACAGCTCCGAAATCGAATTTAGGCCATTTCGATTCGATATTGAGCACCGATGCGGGTGTCATACGGGGGTCAAGACGCATCTTAACGTCACAGAATACACCATCAATGCCGCCGTGAAGCGTTGGCGCATCAATCATCCCGGTCGCAGAACTGATTTTGATGGGGGTGGCTTTACGGTCATCAGATGGAAATCCGACAAACACCTGCCCAGCGTACAGGTGCCATTCGAAGCCATACGCTTTAGCCAGAATGTCAATCTCCTTACTGATATCAGAGCTGACGTTGTAGCCGCCAGCCATGACAATAGAGGTAAATTTGTCCTCACTATTGACAAGATATAACGGCTTCGACCAGTCCTGTGCGAGACTGGTCAAGACGTCAAACAATGTCACCCCCTTACCGAAACTCGCACTCGTTGTCCCGCCGTCGAGCACGTTGCTACCACTGCGACACGTCACACGGGTGATAATGTCGGTACCGTCACGAATGGTGAAAACGTTGGTGACAAACCCAGTAAAAATCTGACCAATGCGCGACTGATACCCCGCGCGAAAGACAATGGTCTGATTTGGTTCAATCTTCGTTGTCGGTGCAAGGTTCCACAAGCGAAGCTCACAGGTGCTCAGGCTGTCGCCGGTATATGTTGTCACATCGAACGAGCACCGGAGCATAGGGTACGACTGTGTAATGAAATTCTTTGTGTCAATGAGTATTTCATACTGGCGCAAATCCATTGTCAGTAACTCCTTTGCCGGGTCTGGTCAATCGCCTGCGGATACACCTGCGTCTCAAGATGATTTACGGTATAACGACCAATTGCGTTACCGTCCAGTATCACGTCACCCTGTGTGGTGAAATTGCCGTTAAGCTGAATCGGACGGTTTATGGACTCCATAATCTGATTCATCTGCTGACTTTGCTGCGCGTAGTTATCAGTTACCGGACTCACTTCAGCACCGTACGAACCGTCATTAACCGGAGATGAGTTCTCCCGCTGTGGTTGCCATGCCCACGGTGGAAGCTGTTCAGTATTCGTCGTATTATTTACGATGCTATTATTAACGGTTGCCCCGGTAGTGTTGAGAAAATCTTGTGTATTTTTGCCGACGTTCCGGGGGTCAAATCCTGTTTTATCACCAATCCATGTAGCGGCTTTGTCAGCACTTCCCACTACGTACTTGTCATACCATGAGCCACTGGAGATATCATCAATAAGGTCACGGTGATTGTTCATCCAGTTGGTTACACCGCTGGCAAGCGTCAGCAGGTCATCAGCCAGAGTTTTAATGCTGGGCGCAAGAATGTCGGCAATGGTGTTGCCCAGTCCTTCCATTTTCTGCTGCGTGTCGAGAATGGTCTGATTGATTGCGTTCAGCGCGGCATTGTGCTGTTCGGTGTAACCCAGTTCAGCGGCACGTGCTTTTGACACTTCCAGCGTTGTAGCGCCGAACTCCTGCCACACTCTGACGGTGGCCGGGTCGAGACCTAAAACCTCTGCCACGTTGCTCTGACGTGTCGTATCAAGGCGCTGGAACTGTCCGGCGATGTCGCTGTAAATATCTTCGCGTGTGCGCCCCGTGGGATTATCGACACGAATTCCCGCAACCGCCAGTTGCTGAATCATCCCGGCGTCACCAGTCTGAATGCGGTTAATCCCACGCTCGATATTTAAAAGGCTGTTTGTTGTTGCTTGTCGGTCGCCGCCACGCTGTTCAGCCAGCGCACCAAGTCCATAAACCTCGGTTGGCCCGAACTGACTGGTTACAAGCTGGTTGTTCAGGTCGTAAGCCTGTTGCGCTTTCTTCGACTCAAACGCCCACGCTGCACCGACACCCGCGGCAACACCGGACATTGCAAGTCCGGCAGCTTTGAAAGTGGTGACCAGACTCATGATGCGTGACTTGGCGCTTTCGGAACCCCTCCGGACACTTTCACCGAGGTTGTCGCCAACTTCGTCCATTGAGTCAGATGCGTCGCGCGCTCGGTCTGTTAACTCATCGAGGTCTCGACCTATGTCGTCAGCACCTTTACCATCGTAAGAGATGCCGAGACCGACCAGAAACTGCGTAATCACATTAGCCATTATTCAGGCACCCACAGAAGATGGTTATCAACGCCGAGGTTGTCAATGGTCACCTCATCGCCCACAAAGAAGAAACGACCCAGTCCGGCGCGGTATGCTTTACTGACCTCAGCATTTGGGACAAGCATTGCACCGGTGATGTAGTTGATACCATCCTGTGAGACAGTCATTGTCCACGCGGGCTTGTCAGTATAGCTAATGTAATCCAGCGCAAAGTCGAGAACGTTGTCACCCAGCTTGACCGTGAAGGTCTGATGAGCGTTAGCCGCGCCATTATTTAGGGGAATTTCTTGCATTGTTTATCGCCTCGATATACTTACCCTGCAATTCATCCATCGCAAAGTGAAACTGTTCGACTTCAGCAAGCGATATTGTACCATCTTTTAACTGCGCCCATGTACAAAGAGGTGGGCACACTCCCTCGATACCCGTGCAAACCCGCATGAAGTACCAGTTAACCGGGCTGGGTCGCCCGGTGTCCCTTACTCGTCTTTGTTTGCGTTTTGCACGTAATCGAAAAAATCGGCGTAAACCCACAGAAACAATTCAGCCAACAGGGTGTTGAAACTCATCATGCGTCCGGCAAAATCAGCAACATCGACCTTACGTTCCTGACCGGCGACGAAAGTTTTACTCAGTAATACTTCTGAAATGCGCTTTTTGACAACGTGCGGTAGCGTGGTGAGCATTAGGACAACATCCTTGACCGACAATGTGCCACCGTTCTTATAGACGTTCCCGGCGTGCACGATGAATTGTGCGCCAACCAATGACAAGATTTCGTCCTGCTCAATTGCGGACGGCATTGCGGCGTTGTATGTTGTGTCGCCCACTGTGAAAGATTTAACAAGTGACATTTTATTCCCCCTCAGTTAGATACCATTAATTCTATCGTTAATCGTGACCATAAACAAATCGATTTGAATGGGTCGTGATTTTCATCGAAACTACACTCACACAAACAAATGGAGAACAGAGATGAACGATCTAATAAACATGAAATTAGAACTAACTATGTCTAGCCTCGAGATTGCGACGCTGGTTGAGAAGCGTCATGACAACGTGAAGCGCACCATCGAAACTCTGGCGGACAACGGTGTGATCGTCCGTCCTCAAATTGAGGATGAACAAAAAACCGACTCGTTAGGTCGCCTTCGCTCGGGTAAACGATGAGATTGGTGAAAATTTAAACTACGAAATTTTCGTAGTTGGGAAAACCCGCCATAAAACATTTTATACCACACTTAACATTGACCAAATGCTGCTGGTAGGTATGCGCGAATCCAAAGCAGTCCGGCGCAGCGTCATCAATACGCTCAAAGAATTACAGGATGCCGCAAGTAAATCAGCCCTACCGGTACCACAAACAATGGGCGAAGCTTTGAGGTTGGCGGCCGACTTATGGGAAGAGAAAGAACGTCTTGCACTAGAGAATAAGGAGATGACGCCAAAAGCAGACGTCTACGATCGGATTGTAGAACGCAATGGTCTATATAACGCCACTCAGATCGCCCAGAAGTTCGGACAATCAGCGATATGGCTAAACAAACAACTAGCCTCGATGGACG
>ERZ791923.619-NODE-619-length-48957-cov-16.926383_pt1 | contig 48957 bp, 44 predicted proteins | sample MGYA00510133_ERZ791923 | MGnify/ENA primary metagenome ERZ791923 (study PRJEB30046, sample SAMN00792106) | human gut metagenome | study: EMG produced TPA metagenomics assembly of the A metagenome-wide association study of gut microbiota in type 2... | reverse complement strand
TTTACTTATACGGGGCTTAGCATTTACACTATCATTCTGTGTATTTTGCTATCGTGTCTATTCTTTTTTTAAGTTGATGACACATAATTGTATAATTGAATTTAAGATAATTCTTTATTAGAATTATTTTAATATAAATAAGAGAGAACGAATTTAAACTATTATTCTATAGTTTTGTCGTTCTTTTTTTATTTGTAAAAATTTATTAGAAAGGAGATGTCAACATAAATATTAATGTTGAAAAACTTGTTAATTTAATTAGCAGGGAAAAAAATCATAGGCAAAAAAAGTTGTTAGAACAATGCTTAGATAAAGTTGTAGAAATAACTACATTGTATGTTATTTCACTCTTTGAATTAAGCAATTCTAGTGACAAAAAAGAAGCTATAGCTGACTTTAACTATGCAAAATTAAGATTAGTAGAAGCTCATAATACTTATGATTTAATTTGTAACCACTACAAATTAGATAAGTATAAAGGCTTTGATGATGATTTTGCTATAGATTTTTTTGATGCTATAGCAAAATTCAAATTAAAAAAGAAAGGAAAGTAAAATTATGACTTTACTAGAAACAAAAAAAGATTTAAAAATGTTTTCAAATGAAAATGATTTTTTAAATCATTTGAAAAATGTAAGAGATAATTCCAGTTGGAATACTCTACAGTCTGCTGAAACTTCATTTGATGTTGAAAATGGAATATTGTATGTATTAACAGATGGAATGAAAACGCCTGTAAGGGAATGTGGCTTAACATCTGTTGAAAACAGGTGTGAACTTTTCGGTTCAGCTATTGAAAGGCTAATGTTAATTTTTCCTAATTTAGTTGGAGAAACATTAACAAAAGCTATTCAGAGCAAAAAGAATTCCCTTATGAAGGGATACTTACAGTATGGTGAATACTCAGCTATTCACTCTGATACATATACACCAATTGATATGGTAGAGATATTTGATAAAGTCATCTCTCATATTAAGGGGTTAAATATTCTTGATGATGACTGCCTAGCAAGTGCAGAATGGTCCTTCGATAGAACTTCAGCTTTATTTGTATGTAATAACGCAAAACTCATTGAGTCTTATTCAAAGGCTCTTAAAGAACATGAGTTTGAAGTACAGAAGGTAATGCCTAAGGTTAGAGTTACTGTTTCTGATATTGCTACAAGTGGTATCAATATGAATTATTCTATTGATGCTCTTATTAGTGGTACAAGATATAGAATTCCATTATCTAGTGATAATAACAATGGTATTTATCACAAAGGAACTCTAAGTAAAAAAATGACGGTTCTACAGGATAAGCTAGATGGTATGTTCAATCTATTTAGTGAAGCTATTGAGAATATTACAAAATTAATGGATGTAATAATTTACAACCCTATTAATTGTATGACTGGTTTATTTAAGTCACTTAAATTGCCGGTTAAATATTCTTCAGAAGTAGTAGAGAAGTTTATGGCTACAAATGGTGATACTCCTTGTTCTGCATATGAAGTATATGCAGGTATGACAGAGTATATTTCTGTTGTAGAAAATGTTTCTGAGAAACAATTAACTGAGCTAAAGAAACTTCAGCTTGAAGAAACTTTGGCTAAAGTATTAAAGAAGGATTTTACCAATTATGATGTTAGTGGCACAGTAGCTTGGTAAAGATATTAGAAATTTAAAGAAATTTATTAAAGAAAGAAAAAACGAGGTAAAAATTATGTTAAACAGAAATTATGTTCCGGTTGAAAAGTACAACCTAAATAATGTTACAGAAGAAGAATGGTTAAAGCTCAGAACCACAGGTATTGGTGGTTCTGATTGTTCAGCTATTATGGGCTGTTCACCTTTTACTACTAAGTACGATTTGTTTATGCAAAAAACAGGTCATACTCCTGTAGAAGAGTTTAGCGACCAAATGATTTTGGATGCAGGTCACAAGTTAGAAAATCTTGTTGCTCAAGCATACCTATTTATTATGAATAGAGATGCTGAAGGTAAAGAAGATGCACCAAAGTGCAGACTGATTTCTAAAAAGGTGATGTATCAGCATCCATTACACCCTGTAATGCAAGCAGATGTTGACCGTTTTATCGAACTTACTCACCCAGATGGTAGTAAGGAACTTAAAATTTTAGAAATTAAAACCACTTCTAATTACAACACCGACAAGTGGTTTAAAGACGGAGAGGAAATTGTACCACCTGAATACGAACTTCAAGGTCGTCATTACATGAGTGTAATGAACATTGAAAAAACAGATTTTGTTTGTTTATTCTGTACTCAAGAACTACGCTTTATGGCTAGTATTTGGAACGGTGATGATGTTACTATCCCAGATGATGTGTTTGTAGAATACATGGATAGATTTATTCTTCCTAATATTTTTATTAGACACATCAATCGTGATGATGATAAAGAAGAAAAGATTATCCATGCTGAAGAAAATTTTTGGAACGAATACGTATCTAAAAATATTGCACCACCAATTGATGAGGTTGGTGATAAGGCTGTTGAGGGTGTTTTGAAGTATCGAGAAATTAACGATACTGAAAACGAGGAAGAAACTCTAGAAAAGAATGAAATTATTGATAATTCGGTAAATCAATATTTCAATTTGATTTCCGTTAAGCAAAGTCTTAACAGTCAAATCAAGAATATTGACGATATGATAAGAACACACGAAGCTAATATGATTAACGCTTTATCTTCAGATAAGGCAAAATATGAGCTTGAAGATGGCAGAGTAATTCATTTTGAAATGAAGCCTTCAAGAAAAACTTCTTTTTCTGTCAAGAGTAAAGACTTGCCTAAACTAAAGGAACAGTATCCGGAGGCTTACGAAAAGTTCGTAAGTAAAACTGAATATAGTAAAAAACTTAATGTAAAGTTGGGATAATTCATGGAATGTAAGATTATAAAAGTCTTATATAGCAATAATGATTACAATGTTGCTATTTTTAAGGCTAAAAACACATCTGACATACCAAAAGGATATTCTAACGGTGCTGATAACAAATTTACTGCAACAGGGTATTATCCAACTAACCAGTTACCACTTAATTTAAGTGGTAACTGGAAAAAGACTAAATATGGATATAGCTACGAGGTTTCTTCTTATAAAGAAATAATGCCAGATACGGTTAGTGGCATACTAACTTATTTATCCTCTGGTGTTATTAAAGGTATAGGAAAGAAAACAGCAAAAAATATAGTTGATACTTTTGGTAAAGATGCCTTAAAGGTTTTTGATGAAGAACCGGAACAGTTATTAACTGTTAAAGGCATCTCACCGAAGAATTATGAAAAAATCATCAATTCTTATGAACAAACCAAATATGTTAAAGACATTATTGATTATCTTGAACCTTTTGGTGTTAGTTCAAGTAAATGTGTTAGCGTTTACAAGGAATTTAAAAATGAAAGTATCAATATATTAACTAACAATCCATATAAATTATGTAAACTCAAAGGCTTTTCATTTGATTTAGTAGATAATATCGGCAAAAACAATGATATACAGCTTAACTGCGAAAGTAGAATAAAAGCTAGTATATTATCTGTTCTTTCAGATAACCTTGTAAGAGGTCATGTTTGCGTTAATAAGACTCAATTAGTAAATTCTAGTTACAAACTTCTTAATAAAGATATTGTTATCAACGGTATTAACAGAGAAGTGGTAACTAGAGAAGAAGTAAAAAAGCAAGTGAAGAATATGGCTTTTAATAAAGAACTAAAAGGCGATTTTTCATTCGTATATTTACCTTCGTACTATGATATGGAAGTTGAAACTGCCAAACTAGTATATAACAAAATTCATATGAAGAATTTGAAAGATATTAGTGAGGATAAAGTTGATAAAGCTATATCAAAAGCCGAAGAAAACGCAAAAATCACTCTTGCAGATAATCAAAGAATAGCCATAAAAATGGTAATGAAAGAGAATTTCTCTATCATTACAGGTGGTGCAGGTTGTGGTAAGACAACTGTTTTGAAATTCATTCTTGAAGTATGGGAAAGTGTAACAAAAAATAACGATATTATGCTACTTGCTCCAACAGGACGAGCCAGTAGAAGAATGGGAGAGAGTGTAGATAATAAATATACCTCATCAACTATTCATTCTGCTTTTAAGATTGCTGATGAATCCACTAATAATTACGAAACTTTAAATCCTGCTATTTTATTTATTGATGAAATATCAATGTGTGATGCAAAGATATTTCATATTGTTATGAATAATATAGGCAGAAACACTAAAGTCGTTCTTATTGGCGACCCTCAGCAGTTACCTTCTGTTAAGGCAGGTAATGTATTGTATGAGTTATTAAGTTGTAGTGAAGTACCACGAACTAAACTTAATGTTGTTCAAAGACAAGCAGGCGACAGTTTGATTGTTACAAATGCAACTAATGTTAGTAATGGTATTACAGATATAGAGTACGGTAATGACTTTATTATTTATCCAACTAACGGTGATAAGGAAACACTAGATAAAACTATTGAAGTGTTTATGAATGAACTTAAAGACAAGAAATCTTTAGACAAAGTTCAAATTCTATCACCAATTAGGAAAAACTCTATTTTGTGTTCAACTACAGTTATTAATAACGAAGTGCAAAAAATTGTTAATAAGACAAAAGAATTTGTTAAACGGCATGGAGTAGTATTCAAAGTTGGTGATAAAGTGATCCAAACTAAGAATACAGAAGATACTTCTAACGGTGATATTGGTTATATAACAGATATTACAGATAATGATATTTGTATTAAGTTTAGTGAAGGTAAATTCACTTATGACTTAACTAATATGGATATTGTAGATTTGGCTTATGCTACTACAATACATAAATATCAAGGGTCAGAAGTTGATACTTGTATCATACCTCTACATAGTAAAATGAGAATAATGCTACAACGCAATATTCTTTATACCGGAATAACTAGAGGAAAAAAGAAAGTAATACTAGTTGGTGAACCAGAAGCTATTACTTATGCTATTAACAAAAGCAACATTGATAAGCGTAATACTTTTTTGGGAAAGCGTTTAGAAATGTTATTTGAAAGTAAGAAAGAAAAGAAAAGTAGCAAAGATGATTATAAGCAATTATCTTTGTTCTAATTAAGAAAGAAAACTAAAGAGGTAAAAAATTATGATTATGAAAAAACTTTTGGAAGCAAGAATTAAATTTGCACAAGCAAATGTAAATAAGACAGGTAAAGGTGTTATTGACGGTAACGAATATACCTTTTACACTTTGAATGATATTATTCCTACAAAGAATAATATTTTTAAAGAATTAGGTATGGTTGATATTATCACTTATAACAACCAAGAGGCAAAACTTGAATTGTTTGATACAGACGACCTAAAGGAAAGTATCACTTTCACTAGTCCTATGCCTAGTGATTTAAGAAGTGTAAATCCTAATCAAATGATGGCAATAGGTGGCTGTCAAACATATCAACGCCGTTATTTGTATGTAACGGCTCTTGATATTAGCGAGCCTGATCACGTTGAAAATGGAAATGAAGCTGAAAAATCAGACGATTCTTCAGAAGAAAAGTCTGAAAAAACTTCAAAGTCTGCTCCAAAGAAGCAAACCAAGAAGGAGTCAACAAAAGCTACTAAAGAAGATACGCCTGAAAAGGAAGAAAAGCCTACTGCTGTAAAGACAGAAGATAATAGTAAGGATAAAGCTGATAAAAAGGCTAGTGTTCTTGATATTATTGAAGCTGAAGAAGAAACAACAGTAGAAACTACAATTCCTACTGCAAGTACAAGTAGTAAGCCAAAACAAAAAGAAGCTGAAGTTCCTGCTGAAAATATCGAAAAGTCTTTTGATAAAGACACCGATATTGATTTTATGGTGAAAAATATGAGCGAAGAATACGCTCTAAATTTCACTTTAGAAGTTGGCAAGAATAAAGGTAAAAAAATGGTTGATATAGGACCGAAAGGTTGGGAATGGTACAGTCAGAAGTTTACATCTGACAACCGTTACAATGCTGTAGCAAAAGTGCTACTATACATCAACCATATTGACTAAATAAGAAAGATAAAAATACAAGTCAAGTGTATAAAGCATTTGACTTGTATAGTATTTGAAATTTAAGGAGATTTATTATGACTATTAATGTAGAAAAGACAAAAGCAAACATCATCAAACTTTTAGGTTTACTAAAAGACGAAACAAAGGATAAAGCAAAGGTAAGAGGTATTGATAATCTTATTAAGTATCTTTGTGATACAGATTTCTTTACTGCACCTGCTAGCACTCGTTTCCATTTGGCTTGTGAAGGTGGTTTAGCCTATCACAGTCTTAATGTGTATAAAAGATTACATACCGAATTTACACAAGAGGCAAAGGCAAAAACAGGTACAGATAAGATTGATTCCGATATTAAGTATTCACTTATTATTTGCTCAATTTGTCACGACCTTTGTAAAGTCAACTTTTATGAAAAAGGCAAAAGAAATGTCAAAAACCCAGATACAGGTAAATGGGAAGAAGTTCCTACTTATAATGTAAAGGACCAGCTCATTCTAGGGCATGGTGAAAAGTCACTATATATTTGTCAAAAGTTGGGTGTTGTCCTAACTGATGAAGAAGCTATGGCAATTCGTTGGCATATGGGTGGTTTTGACAATGCAGTAAAAGGTGGTGCTTTTGGACTATCTGAAGTTTATGACAATAGCATGTTAGCATTGCTTCTACATATCGCAGATATGAAAGCATCTCATATTGATGAAGTAGAATGATGCCTTATGGGTAGAAATTTTAACTTCACAATAACAGATGTAGCTGAACTACTTGGTCTTACAGCAGTAAAGCCTTTTGGCAGAGATAATCAGAACTACATTTGTCCTTATTGTGGACGCCCAAAACTCAACATAGTCAAAAAGCGTGATGTTTTTAGGTGTCCGGCTTGTAATGAAAGTGGTGGTATGTTATATCTTTATTCATCTGTTATGGGTATGAATAAAGAAGATGCCCTTACTGATATTACAGAAAGGCTAAATGTTGATAAGACAGACGGTACTTATTCAAAAAGTACTAAACCAAAGAAAGTAACTAAATCAAAAAGTTATCAAAATAGTAATGTTTGTGATAATGAAGATAAAAAAGAAGTAAAACTAAAAAGTCCAGAGGAACTAAATAAAGTTTATCGCAGATTTTTAAGTTTGCTTAATTTATCAAATTATCACAGACAAAACCTACACGAAAGAGGTTTAACGGATGACTTGATTGATAAGTATATGATAAAGTCTGTTCCTTTATTTAATCATCAAAGTGTTACAGATAAGCTAGTTACTGAGGGTTATGACCTTAAAGGTGTTTCTGGCTTTTATTTTGATGATAAAGATAAAAAATGGACTTCTGTCATTAATAAAGGTTATTCTGGTTTTTTTGTTCCTGTATTTGATATTAACAATAAAATTATTGGTATTCAAATACGAATGGATAGAAGTTTAACCAGTAAATATATTTGGTTTTCTTCAAGCTATCACAATTTGGGTGTTTCTTCCGGCTCACCTATAAGTTTTACTAAGGTCAATAATGATGTAAGTAAACTTGTATTAACCGAAGGACCACTTAAAGGAATGATAGCAAGTAACTTATCAAAACGAAATTTTCTCGCTATAGCAGGCGTAAATAATCAGAAAGGTCTAAAAGAACTCTTAGTTAAACTTAAATCACAAGGTTTAAAGTTACTAATTGATGCCTTTGATGCTGATTGTATTTCTAATGCTAATGTAGAGAAAGCTAGACAAAAAATTAATGAGATATGTAATGAAGTAGGTATTGAATATCAACGCCTACAATGGGATATTAAGTTTGGTAAAGGTATTGATGATTTTTTACTTAATCGTCTAAAATACCAACACCAAACAACACAATCTTAATATTAAGAAGCAAAGGGATAGTACAAAAGTGCTATCCCTTTTAGATTTGAAATTATGAGGTTTAAAAATGAGTTTATTAAATATAGCATATTTACATATGGCTAAATGTCTATTTTGGTTCTGTATGTTATTTGTAAGTATTATTGTTTTATTATAAGGAGAAGTATTATGTCAAAGTTAGTATACTCAAAGTTCTTAATGAAGTCTGAGGACTTTTTAACTATTGTAGGAATAAAGGACCTTTCTAATGTTCTTTGTGAAGCTGATAATGTTTTATCTAATGATGAAGTAACTATTATTAGTTACGATAATTGGATAAACTCTTATAGAAGTGATTATCAACTTCTAAAGAGTATGGTATGTAAATTCAATTTCTACAACATAGTAGAAGTTGATGAAAGCAATGGCATTGAGAATATAAGTAGAATTCTCAATGAAGATGATGAAGAACTATTCCAAGACTACAATTTATCTTTAAAGATTGAAATTAAAGATAGTTGTGCAAAGGACTTGAATTTTAGTTGGAATGATGGTAACATCATCACAGCCTTAAATTCAAAGTGTGTTAAAAGTCGTAAACAAATGTTAGAGAGTTGTTATCCTGTCGGAAGTAGGGTGAAGCTAATTTCTACTGTTAATGAAGAAAGTAGTTTACCATCTGGACTAGAAGGTACTGTAGTCGGATATGACGATTTACCTTCACTTCTTATGAAGTGGGATAACAGAACTTCGTTGAAACTTATGCCGTTTGAAGGCGACAAATTTATTAAAATTTAAGGAGAGATTTGAAATGAAAAAAATTAAAATTTCAAAGAAAGTTAAGAAAATTCTTAACAAAAATAGAAGAAGAAAATTTATAGAAGAAATTAGAAAAGATACAAAAGAACGCATTTGTAAAAATGCACTATCAGTTGTTGATGGTATATATAAGTGCGTTTTTACTATAGCAATTATTTTTATGATTGTTGTATTATTATCTTTTATGCCAACAGATTGTTTTAAATCTGGAGCAGAATTTTTTAGCTTTATTCGTCAATTCAAGTGGTAAAGCTAATACTCTTACTCATAACAAAGCCTCACCTTTTGGTGGGGCTTTTATTTTTATGTAGTGATAAAATAAAATTCTTTACTATTTGATTGACATATAACAACCTAGTGATTATAATATAATAAAGGTCAATTATACTATTAAAGGAAAGGAGTTACTATTTAATTTGCACAAAAAAGGGGTGAGAAAATTGAAAGAAGTAAAATTAGAAGATAAGTATTTACTAACTATTCCAGAGGCATCTCAATATTTTGGAATTGGTAAAGAAAAAATAAAGTCAATCGTTAATGATAATTTGATTGGTGGTGATTTCTTCTTACAAAACGGTACAAGAACACTTATCAAGAGGCAAAAGTTTGAAAAGTGGCTTGATAAAACAGATACAATTTAATATATAGAATAATAGACAATATAATTATAATGTGATACTATTATAGTGTCGTGTTAGGCCTTTAGTAGAAAGGAAACACAATGAATGATAAAAGAAGGGATAACCGTAATCGAATCTTGCGTAACGGTGAAACCCAAAGAAGTGATGGCAAATACTGTTACAAGTATGTTGACAGATTTGGTAAGCAAAAATTTATCTATAGTTGGAAATTAACACCTACCGACCGTACACCAGTCGGTAAGAGAGATGGACCTTGTTTACGAGATAAGATAGCAGAACTTGAAATGAAAAACATTAAGTATGGTTCTACTATTGAAAGTGAACTATCTTTTTTGCAGATTGTGGATAAATATATGAAAGCACTTACTGAAAAAAATCCTAATTCTGGGAGTTACTGTAATTGGTTTTATAAGTTAATGAAGGCTATCCCCTTAACTAGTATTCCAATTTCTGATTTTTCTAAAAGAGATGCTAAAGATATTCTAAGAGAGTGTATTATTCAACACAATTATAAGCAAAGCACAATTAAGACAATTAAGAATATGTGTCATGGCGTGTGTACATTTGCTATAAGTAATGATTTTATTGAGAGTAATGCTTTTGATTTTAACTTGAAAGAGATTATGAGACTAAATCAATCAAGTAAAAAAACTGCTATATCACCACAGCAAAAAGATGATTTTATGAATTTCTTAATTAAAGATAAGGTATATAGCAAATATTATCATATGATTAATTTGTTATTTGAAACCGGACTAAGAGTTTCTGAATTTTGTGGTTTAACAACAGATGATATTGATTTGGACAATAAGAAATTATTTGTTAGAAAACAATTATTAATGTGTCCAAATGTTCATATATCTGGGCTAAAAACTAAATCAGCTAACAGAATTATTCCATTATCAAATAGTGCAATCAATTCTTTAAAGGTTTTATTGAAAAATAGAAAAAATACAATAAAGATTGACGGTTTTAACAAATTTATAGTACATACTAAAAATAAAAGTCCATGTACAGCTAGTGGTATTGGAAAGTTATTTCAACGGATAACAAAACGCTACACAAAGGAAACTGAAGATGTTATTAAATTAACACCACATATTTGTCGTCATACTTTTTGCAGTAATCTCATTCGTAAGGGTATAAGTCCTAAAGTTTTACAAAAACTTATGGGTCATAGTAACATAAGCACCACTCTTAATATATACACAACATTGACAAGTGATGATGTATTAGAAGAATTTGAAAGGATACAAAATTTGTAGTTTTACTACTTTTTTACTACTTTTCATATAACTTTTATGGTTGATTATAGACGATTAAAAGTTATTGCTAGATATATTGTTAAACTATTATATATAATATAATCGTATAATAATTTAGAATTTTTCTTGTTTCTTAGATAAACAAAAAATAAATGTGTACTTTTATATTGTATAAAAAGGTATTATAAATAAACTGCCTATTTATGTAGAATGTATAAAATTGCAAAAAACTAATTTATCCACTATATTTCATTATTTTTTTGTGCTATAATTTTCAAGAGAGGAGGCAAAAGCTGTGAAATATTTTGGTTTGCTGGATGAATTTTCTGATAAAGAAATAATAATACAAGATCGTATAAAGGCAGAGTTAATCGGTGAAGGAGAAAACAAGGTAACTATTAGATTTCCTCATCAAGATGTTAACTATAAAGATGCAGTTGCTTTTGCACTTCTTGATTCTCACAACAAATATTTATGGTATAAAGACATCAAGATAAACAGTGACCTTTGTACTATTAATTTTGATGGTTTTGATTATTTACAGATTGATTATGTACCACTAAGGTTTAAACTTTACCTTGTATTTCAGGGTAACGGTCATCTTACTTTTTGTAGATTATATTCAAAGAGTATTAAGGACGAATACAGACTAACTAAAGATAAAAGATTATTATATTACAGTTCAATTTCTTCTGCTGAATATAAAAAAGAAGAAGTTAACTTGATTACAAATATTACAACATCAGGCTATTTCGGATTTATTTTAATTAATAAATCCAGCAGAGTTGATTATATTGTCAGCAATACTGTTGATAATTTTAAGATATTTCAAGATGACTTTTGTTTTGATGTTACATTAGAGAAAATTTCCAACTACACTAACTTTGGTGTCAGCTTTAAATCAGCCTTGCCAAATGTAAAGACTGTTTATGATTTTAAGCCATATTTAATTCGTGATATGGGTGATAAATATGTGTTGGAATGTAGATTGCCAAGAACATATTTTCAGGGAATAAAGCCTGATGTGTTTAACCTTCATACATATTATGATATTGACGGTGAAAGATATTATTCTTCTGTACAAATTAAGGATAAAGAAAGTTATGAAAATATTCTTGAATTATCTGCTACAGATAAACTTCAGCACAGAACTTTAATTGATGAGATTACTTTTACAGCAACAGAAAGTTATAAGCTACAGTTCTCTACTATTTTACCTTACAATGGTGTTGAGATTACACCGGAAAATACTGCAAAGAGAATTTTATTCTCACCAAACTTTGTTGCTACAAGAGTATTTTACGGTGCACAGTCAGTTGACCAGTTAGGACAGTATCGTATTTCTCTATACACAGACCTTAGTGGCATAAGTGATTTAAGTGTATTTGCCCATTGTACTTCAATTAAAGAAAAAATTATTCTTGATGTTACAGAATTTAACCCTAAGAAAAATGAATTTATAGTTGATTTTTCAGCTTTTAAAGAAGCTATGGAGGATATAACTTCCCGTACATATTCAATTTGCGTTGCATTTTCCTATAACGGTTATATGTATTGTGGAAAGGTTTCTGCACCTGATTATAAAGAAGACGAAAGTAAAAAGTACCTTCAAGAGGTAGAAACTTTAACTATCAAAGATACTATTGCAGTTGTTGAACCTATGTATGGCAGTAACGGTACTTTCTATGTTAGAGTAAAGGACAGACTTTCTTTATTTAAGGATAAAGTTTCTGTTTCTTACCAAAAGGCATATTTTAAGGATAAGTACCTTTATATTGTAACTGATATTACAAATAACAAAGAACATTTCACAGGCTATGCTTTGTCATATAGATTTAAAGACAGTGAAGACAGAAGAATTTACTATACCAGTGCAGAGCTGATTCCAAGTGGTGACAACACTCACCTTAAAGGTAGATTTGATTTATCCAAGATTGAATTACAAAAGTCTGTATGGGATGTTTATGCAGTATTTAATGATGGTAGAACTGCATATTTTGCCAATGTGTATGTAGATAAAAGACAAATGTATGACTATCTGTATCACAAGTCAATGAGTGAAAATTTCTACAGATTTTCTAATAAGAAAGATACCGATATTCTGTTCCCTTACTTTACTACAAGGGATACACTTGCCTTTATGATTAGACAGATTAGCCCTTTTGACTCAAGAAAATTTAAGATGAAAGAAATTTTAGCAGTATGTTGTCACAAGGTTCTAAAGTGGTACTATAGCCACAAGAACATTACCTTAGTGTATGAAAGAAAGTCACAAACTGCTCAGGATAACGGTTACTATTTCTTTAAACATTGTATGGAACACAGAGTAGAAAAAAGGTTAAAGTCAAAGATTTGTTATGTTATTGACCCATCATCACCTGACTATAAAAATGTTGGACCATACAAGGGTAATGTGCTTAACTTTATGTCATTTAAGCATATGATTTATTTGCTAGGTGCAAAGAACTTAGTATATACTCATTCCAAGAATGACTGTTATATTTGGCGACCAAACAACTCGGTAATTGCCGAAAGAATAAGATTTAAGAAACATATTTTCTTACAACACGGTGTAACCTCACTAAAGAGAATTGATAAATTCTACGGTAAAGGTAAAGCCGGTGATACTGATGTATTTGTTGTTTCTTCTAAGAAAGAAAGAGAAATTGTAAACAAATGGTTTGGCTATTCAAAGGAACAAACTCCTATTACCGGTTTAGCAAGATGGGATGCATTAAAAGATAAGTCAAATGGTTCTAACGAAATTGCCTTAGTACCAACAACAAGAAATTGGCTTGATGATGTACCTAGTGAAAAGTTCCTAGACAGTGACTTCTATAATAGATATATTGAACTGCTAAACTCAGCAGAACTAAAGACAATTTTGGCTAATAATGACCTAGAACTAAACTTCTGTATCAACAGTAAATATAAAGATTACTTTACAAGTGATAAGATTGATAACAAGAGAATTCACATTTCAGTTATTGGAGAAAAACCTCTGAATGAAATTCTAATGAAAAGCAAGTTGCTTATTACCGACTACAGTTCAGTATGTTATGATATGCTTTATATGTGTAAGCCTGTACTGTTCTATCAGTTCGACTATGAAAAGTTCATTAACTCAGTAGGCACATATATTAATATGGATAAAGACTTAATGGGTGACAGAAGTATCAGTGCAATTGACTTGTGTAATGATATAAATAAGATGGCAAAGAGTAATTTTAGACTTCCTTATGAATATAAATTAATGAGGGACAATAGCTTTACTTATTTTGACAGAAATAACTCTCTGAGAATTATTCAAGAACTTAAAAAGGTTATGGAATAATCCCGGAATATAAATAGTAAACATTAACATAAAACAGTATGTAAACTTGTGATATGTTACAATATTAATGTTTACTCGTTGACCATATATTTGTACTATGGTAATATATAAGCAACAATTATTAGGAGGTCTATGTTATGATAACTAAAAGAAATATAGGATTAGCAATCCTATTCACAGTTATTACTTGTGGTATCTACGGTATCTACTGGATGGTAGTTGTTACTGATGATACTAACAAATCAGTAAACGATATTAACGGTACTTCCGGTGGTATTGCTGTATTACTATCAATCGTTACTTGTGGTATTTACGGAATTTATTGGGCTTATAAAGAAGGAGAAAAGCTGGATAATGCAAAGAATATGCGTGGTATTCCATCATCAAATTCTAATATTCTATACTTAGTTCTTGCTATTTTAGGTCTAAGCATTATCGCTATTGCATTAATGCAGGATTCTCTAAATAAAATTTCCGATTACGATAACTTTAACGGTCGGAATTCCTATAACGGTTATAACAATGGTTATAATAATGGCTACAACAACGGTTATACAAATCAGAACGGCCAAGGTTACAACAATGTTCATCAGAATAACACAGGTTATAACGGTGTTAACTATAACGGCAATGGTCAAGAAAATTCTCAGGCAAATTATAATAACAATCAGAATAATAACGGACAGATGTAATTTTTATGAAAGAAAGATTGTATAAAACTCTAAAGCCTATATTTTTACTGCTAATTGTTGGTGGTATATATGTAGTGCTAATATACACAACAGGCTTCAAGATTCCTTGTCCAATTAAATTTGCAACAGGTTTTGATTGTCCCGGTTGTGGTATTTCTAGGGTTCTTCTTTCTTATTTGCGACTTGATTTCAAAACTGCATTTTTCACCAATCCGGTAATAACAGTTATTTTACCAATAATGTTTGGCGATTATGTTTATCACAAATATCATTATGTGGTTCATAATAACAAAAAGCCTTTTAACAAACTAGAGAATATTTCTATGTATGTTATGATAGGTTCATTAATCTTGTACGCAGTAATTAAAAATATTTATGTTCATATAAACTAAAAAATAGAGGATACTTGGTTTCAAGTATCCTCGTTTTTTATTCTTTATTTTTAATGTTGTTTAGCATTACATTTACCATAAATTTATTATCATTATTGATAATCTCAGCAATGCCATTATATTTTTCTGCTACACTTTCCATTGAAAAAATTCCAACACCACTTTTTACTTTTTTAGTGGATATATATTTGTCATTTTCTTTTTCAATATAACCGTCAAAATTGTTGCTGGAAACTATGTACAATCTGTTGTTTAGAAAATCAACCTTTAGGTTAAAGTATTTTTCTTTTTCTTCAGAATTACTGCCTCTTATTGCATTGTCACAAATATTACCCAGTAAATTACATAAATCAAAGTCAGATATTAAAATATCTTTAGGTATATTTATCTTCCAGTTAGTTTTAATGTTTTCGTTATTAGCAATATTGTTGTAGTAGTTTAGTAGTGCATTTATAGAACTTTGGAAACAATATTTTTTCGGTGATTGAATATTTAACTTTTCTTCATATAAACTAAGATGTTTTTTTATTTCATCAATATTGCCTTCATTTGCAAGTATGTTCATCATATGTATTGAATGTTTAAAGTCGTGTCTTAGTTTTGAGGTTTCTTCCATATAGTGCTGAAGATTTTTGTATTGGCTATTATGAATTTCAAGAATATGATTTTTTTCTTCAATCTTGTTTGTTTCCGTAATATTTTTACTGATGGTGTAGAATAGCCATAATATTGCTATGTACAATATAAATGCTACAATAAACATAGCAATTGCAATAGGAAACACCCTACCTACATGCATAGTTTTGTAATATTTAGGAACTGAATATATAGTTAATGCAGTCAATAGAATAGGAAATATAATTGCAGTATTCCATACTTTTGGAATGTCAATGTTGTCAATCATCCATGAATATTGATTAGACATAAAATATAGTAACATCAATCCAAATAAGAAGGTAAATCCCAGCTGAAACAAATCATATTCTATTGTGTTGTATTCAGGGGAAAGAGTAGGATTTAATACACAGTCACACATATAAGCAAAGAAACTTGCAAATGAACACAAACAACATATGCTTGTTACTACAAATATTTTTTTAGATAAACTTGTTGTAGTTGTAAAGTGGAAAATTATATAACACACTATTATTGCCGGAAGTAAAACAATATTTAAATTTGTTATGTTAAATAAACAAGTAACAATAGAAGAAAGAGTAATAATAATGAAATTTCCTAAAAGAACTATCAAAGTCGTTTCTTTAACCGAAAATTTAAGTTTATTTTTCATTGGCAAATAGCACATTATTGATGAAGGTAAAAGTATTATGTAATATAGTATTCCTCGTAAAAAAGATTCAATAGTCAAAGTACCACTCCTTATATATTTGATTGCTTTCGTAATTTACAGAAAATGTACTGATTTATTTTATTTTCAATACTTTTCTTTTCTCTGACTTTAATAGGAAAGACAGTACCATTTGTAAGGTGACAGTTTGAATTATCAATCTTGTCTAGATAATCAATATTGATTATAATACCTCTGTTAATTTGGATTAATTCTTCATAATTCTTTGTTTCTTCTATAAATTTATTTAGTGTCATTCTAACTCTTAGTTCAGCATTATCACTTGTTGTAAGCAGTAGATAGTGTGCATCGGACTCACAAGAAACAAGGTCTTTGATTTTTAATTTAATATTTTTCTTGTCACACACAATTTGTATATAGTGTGAAACATCAGGTAGTATAGCTATACTGTCAGTTAATACCTGAAAAATTTTTTCTTTTTCATATGGCTTTGTAATGTAGTGAAAAGCATGTACAGAAAAAGCCTCTGCCATAAAGTCACTACTTGTTGTAACAAACACAATAACAATATCTTTGTTTATTTCTCTTAGCTTTTTTGCTAAGTCAATACCATTAATTGCAGACATATAAATATCAATAAAGCAGATACTGTAGTTATTATTAAGATGGTTTAAAAACACATTTCCATCTTCATAATAATCAGTATCTATTTTTATATTATTGTTATTGCCATACTCAGTACAAGTATCTTTAAGAATATCAAATTGATATTTTTCATCATCAATTATAGCAATTTTCATTTTTATCCCTCATACTTATTCCTAATATTATGTTTATAAGTTAATTGTATCATAAAAAAATACTTTTTTATAGTCCCCAAAATTGCGTTTATGCCAGAAATTTGACGATTATGCCATTATGTTGATTTATATATGATTGCTATGTATAATAAAAATATAAAATTAAAGGAGGCAAACAATATGTCAAAAACAGCAGCAATTTTACTTACATTTTTCCTAGGAGGACTTGGAGTACACAGATTTTTAGCCGGCAAAATTGGTACCGGTGTTTTATGGTTAATCACCGGTGGAGTATTCGGTATCGGCTGGTTAGTTGATTTTATTAAAGTTTGTATGGGTACTTTTCAGGATAAGAACGGAAATAATTGGGTTGTAGAAGATACAAATTATAATACAACTGCTAACTAATAGTGAGAGGTAACGCTTTATGAAAAAGAATATTAGTATTAAAGGTTTAGTTTTATTATTAGCACTATGTCTTGTTGGTTCATTTGCAATGTACGGTTGTGGTAGTGATGATAAGTCTAGTTCAAAGGCAGATTCAAGTGCATCAGATACAGCAGATAAGAGTTCTGATGATTCAAAAAATAGTGATGAAAATAGTGATGATGATACACAGGTAGCAGATATTACAGGTGAATGGGTACTTGATCAAATTGTTGACGCAGATGGTAATTCTCAGACATTAGAAGAATATTGTGCAGCTCAGGGTGTAGATTCTTCAGGCGTTGATGTTACATATACATTTAGTGAAGACGGCACATTAGTTGGTGCTGTTGGTGGTGTAGGTGTAGAAGGTACATATGAATTTGACGGTTCAACTGTTTCTTGTACAATCAGCGATGCAACTTCTAATTTTGATTACAATGCCGATGATGATACAATCAGCTATTCTGATGAAAACACAGGACTTTCTAGCGTATTAGTAAGAAAGTAAATTACAGTTAGTAATTTTCCATTTTAATATTAAAGTTTTCAAACTAAATCCCTTTAATGTAGATAACACCACAGCCAAATGGTTGTGGTGTTTCTCTTTGTGTTTTATTGCAAGTAAAAGCTCATTTTGTCATCACTGATTATTACAACTATCTTTTTATCAATTTCACTAAAGAACTTTTTAATAGCTGTATAAACCTCATCACTTGGCTTTTCATCAAAATTAAAATATTGACCACCACAACTGTCGTGAAAATGTAAATAAAGGTCATAATCATTAGAAACTATGTCCTTTATCCTTTTTGCAACATCATATGTTATTATCATAAAATCACCTCAGAAAAAATTTTTTTAAAATTTTTATAAATTTATGTAACCTTTTTGACTTTTGAAAAGTGTTATATATGAAAGCAGTTAAATTATAAAAGAATTCTTTATAAACACTTTCTAATTATTATTATATGTTTGATAAAGATTATGTCAAACAAATTTTATTCGGAAGGGAATATTATTATGAAAAAGATAATCTCAATTTTAATGGCAATCCTTTGCCTAGTGTCAGCAAGTATCTGCACAACATCATGTTTTGCAGAAGAAAAAGAAGTAAAATCTACTTCATCAAAAAGTCAGTATCTACAAACCCGTAGATACAATGTAGGCAGTACAGTAGGTAGTTGGCTTGATGAAGAGGGCGTCACAAGACTTGTCTTTGGTTCAAGTTCTGTTGTAAAATCAAAGAAAGATAAGTACGGTGACAAAGTTTATTATGCAGCTAAGAAAGGCACTTGTATTGCTAAAGCATATCGAGGCGAAAAGTATGCTGGCAAGGTAAAGATTATTGTTGGTGACTTTAAGACAGTTCTAAAATCAAATTCAAAGAAACTTAACCTTTCATACAATAAGTATGTATCATTCAACAATAGTGAGTATTATACTAAGTATCAGTCATACAAAAAGTTAAGAACTATGATTTCTTTCCCAAAGAAAGGTGCTATGTATTCTATCAAGACTACAGGTAAGTCAATCCTAAAAATGGCTAATAATGAAATTTATACTGTTGGTGTAGGTACTTCTACATACACTCTTTATCAAAAGGTTGGCAATAACAAGGCTACTAAGGTAGGTAACTTTACTGCAACAGTAAAGAATGTCAATATTAAAACTGCTACAGCAGTAAAGATAAATAATGTAACTAGTGGCTATGATAACTTTTATGTAGGCGACATTGAAGATTTATCTGTTAAAGAAAAGTATAACTTTACAAATAGAGTAATTAAGGAAAAACTAACAAGCAAAAATTGTGGTGTTTATGTTGCTCCTAAGAACTACAAGGTTACTTATACTATTAAGAATACAAAGGTTGCTACTGTCAGCAAGTCAGGTGTTGTAACAGGTAAGAAGAAAGGTGTAACAAAGCTTACTTTCAAAATCACCTTTGCTGATAAGTCAGTTTACACAAATAGTGTAAATGTTTTAGTTATATAATTCCTAAAATTTCGATATAACCAAATCTCAATTTTCTCCCAAAAGGCTCTGACTTTTTAGTCAGGGTCTTTTACCTTTTGTATGCTAAAAAATAATGAGAAAATTTGTACATTTTACCCATATTATTTTTCTTTTCTTAGGAGTATAATCACTGTAATATTTCAGTAGAGAAATATTTTGAAAGTTTGCAACACTTTTCCTTTTTGAAAAGTATTACTAGTAGGAAGGTGATTTTATGAGTAAAAATAAGAAAGTTTTTCGTTTTGTATTTTGTGGAATTTTATGTGTAGCTATACTATTTTCAATGACCTACCTAGGTGCTGTTTTAATTGAGGAATATCAAGCTGATACCACTTGTGGTAACGGTGATGATGTTTCCTCCAGATGGGTAAGCAGTAATGATGCTATCAGCCTTGATGTAGATTCCGATACTTTCCCTACAATGACAGATACATATAATACAACGAAAATTTATGGTGAAGAATTTTGCTATGTTCCTAAGGATAACAATAAATTCTTGCTAAAAAAGGAGGTTGATACTTCGGATAATGATACAACCGATACTCAATATAAGGATATTGCTGAGGGTACATATGAATATAATTCAGAAACAGATGCAAACAAGGCAAAAGTTAAGTTTACAAAAATTAATAATAAAAAGTATGATTATCTTCTAAACAAAGAATATACTTTCAGTAAAGATTGGTAATTATACGGTTAATATTTAAAAGGAGCTGTAAAGAATGGAGTTTTAAATTTCATTTATGGTGCGAGTAACGGTGTTTGCACTGGCGAAAGTACCTACTTCGCTTATTAAGCACAAATGCGTTAGGAAAGAGGCATCAACGCTCTCCCTAAAAACAGTCCACAGGACTGTTTTCTTAACTCCAAGTACAACATGGTCGTTTAGCGTTGTGCATAAATGCACTTCCTCAAACTCCCTGTTGTAGCTCTTCCTCGAACTCCTTTCATCTGCCACCGGCAGCAGTCGTTCTCGTCACACCTCAAGTCCCGTTATCGCTTTGCTTGTAGTGGTGCGAGTAACGGTGTTTGCACTAGAAAAAGTACCTACTTCGCTTATTAAGCACAAATACGTAAGGAAAGAGGCATCTACGCCCTCCCTAAAAACAGTCCACCGGACTGTTTTCTTAACGGTCGCATTCAATTCCCGTTATCGCTTTGCTGGTATAATAAAAAGACCTAATACTAATGTATTAGGTCTTTTTATGGTGCGAGTAACGGGACTTGAACCCGTACGTCAAAGACACACGCCCCTCAAACGTGCCTGTCTGCCTATTCCAGCACACTCGCATATTAACTTTTAGCAACAGTAATTATAGCATTACATATTACATATGTCAACCTAAAATATATTTTTCCAAAATACTTTTATAATTCCTATCACTATGGTATAATAATCTTGATAATGTGTATTAGGAGGAATTATATGGATTCCATAAATAGATTAGAAATAGCTAAGGGTGTCTATTTCAATTCAATAAAGGACAATCGTTTCAAAACATCAAAGATTAGTGTGTCATTTATTGTTCCACTAAAGGAAGAAACTGCATCAGTCAATGCTCTTCTTTCAGGGGTTATGACTCGTACAACTAGTAAGTATCCGGATTTTACTTTACTTTCTAAGAAACTTTCCGACCTATATGGTGCTCATTTAGGTGGTTTTGTTCGTAAAACCGGTGATAATCAGATTGTAACTTTCTCTATCAGTGGCATTGATGATAAATATGCCTTTGAGGGAGATAATATTTCAAAGGATATGACAGATTTACTTTGCAATATTATTTTCAATCCTAAGTTAGATGGAAATTCTTTCTGTGAAGAAGAAATTACTCAAGAAAAGCGTCAGCTAAAGGAAGTTATTGACTCTGAATTTAATGATAAGAGAACATATTCTATTAATCAAGCAGTTAAGATTATCTGTAAGGATGAACCTTATAGCCTATCAAGATTCGGTACAAAAGAAGATATTGACAAGGTAACAGGTGAAGGCCTATATAACGGTTGGGTGTCATTGCTAAATAATTCCAGAGTAGAAATTTTCTATGTAGGAGACAGTTCATCTGATGCAGTTATTGATGAACTAAAAGCTCAGTTTAGCAAGTATGACCGTACAGAATGTGAAATTAACAACATTGTTTCAGGTGAAGTTACAGAAGTTAAGACTGTAAAGGAAGAAATGGAACTTTCTCAAAGCAAAATGATTCTTGCTTTCCGTACAGATATTTCCGATAACAAGGACAACACAATGCCAATGCGTCTTGCAGTAGCAATGTTAGGTGGTACTGCCCACAGTAAGCTATTTAACAATGTTCGTGAAAAGCTTAGCCTATGTTATTACTGCTCATCAAGATTTATTAAGAACAAAGGCTTAATGTTTATTGAGTCAGGTGTAGAAAAGAAAAATATCGAGGAAGCTAAGAATGCTATCCTAAAGGAACTTGATGACCTAGCAAAGGGCAACTTTACCGACTTTGAAATTAATGCTACAAAGTTATCAATGTGCAATAGCTTTATTACAATTGCCGATAATGAATTTGGATTGGAAACATGGTATTTTTCTCAGGTTCTTTCCAACAAAATTTCTTCTGTTGAAGATGCTTGTAAGGAAGTAAATTCTGTTACAAGAGAAGAAATTATTGAAATGGCTAAGAAACTAAAACTAGATACAGTTTATACATTGGAGAGTAAAGAATGAGTGTACAAGAAATAAAATCCCAACTGACAGGGGACAAGTATTATAAGGTTAAGCATAAATCTGGCCTTAACATTTATGTATATGAAAAAGAGGGCTACAACAGTACCTATGCAGTTTTTGGTACAAGATATGGCTCAATCAACACAACTTTCAGCTCAAATGGTGGTGAGAAAATGACAGTACCGGATGGTATTGCTCATTATCTTGAACATAAACTATTTGAATGTGAAGACGGAGATGCCTTTGCAAAGTACGCAAAGACAGGTGCAAACGCTAATGCATTTACAAGTTTTGATAAAACTTGCTACCTTTTCTCAACAACAGATAATTTTAAGGAAAGTCTGGAAATTCTTTTGGATTTTGTACAAAGACCTTATTTTACTGAAGAAACAGTAGCAAAGGAACAAGGTATTATCGGTCAAGAAATCAAAATGTATGATGATTCTCCTGAATGGAGAGTAATGTTCAATTTGCTTGAAATTATGTACCATAATCATCCCGTAAAGATTGATATTGCAGGTACAGTTGAAAGTATTGCCAAAATCACACCTGAACTTTTGTACAAATGCTACAACACTTTCTATAACCTAAACAATATGGCACTTTGTGTTTGTGGTAAAGCAAAGTTAGATGAAGTTCTTGAAGTAGCAGATAGACTTCTAAAACCTGCTGAAGATGTTACAATTCAAAATTATTTTGAAGATGAACCATATGAAGTGGTTAAGGACTATGTAGAATGTAACCTACCTGTTGCAGTACCACTGTTTAATATCGGTTTCAAGAATAAATACACAGGTCTTTCTACTAGCAAGGATATGGCTTCAGTTGATGTGCTACTTGCAATGCTGTTTAGTTCAACAAGTAAAATCTATAGAGATATGCTTGACAAAGGCCTTATTAATCAGTCCTTTAGTTATGAATATTTTGAAACTGAGGGTTGTTCCTGTGTACTTCTTGACGGTGAAAGTCAAAAGCCTAAGGAAGTTTATGACACTATCATTGACTATATTAAAGAGTTAAAAGAAAAGGGCCTTTCTAAAGAAGACTATGAAATTTCTAAAAAGGCAGTTTATGGTGATGCAATTTCTTCACTAAATTCAGTAAATTCTATTGGTAACGGTTTGATGGAAAGCCACTTTACAAACAGAGAATTTTTCTCTTATGTTGATGAAATTTATAATTTACAGTTTAGTGATGTAGAAAGTAAGTTTAACGAAATTCTTGACTACAACAATTCTGCTTTGTCAGTAGTAAAGTAGGAGGTAGTTATGGAAGTAACCTTTCCGGGTTTAGGATTAGAGTTTAATATTAACAGAGAGGCTTTTAGCATAGGCAGTTTAAGTGTCTATTGGTATGGCATTATTATTGCATCAGGTCTTGTTTTGGCTTGTATCTATGCATTTGTAAGAGCTGATTATTTTAAGATTGATAAAAATAAATTATTAAATACAGTTATTGTAGGTATCATTTGTGCTATAATCGGTGCAAGACTTTACTATGTACTGTTTAGTTGGGACGATTACAAAAACAACCTTATGAATATTTTCTATATAAATAAGGGAGGACTTGCTATCTATGGTGGTCTTATCGGTGCTATCTTAGGTGGTGGCATTACTTGTAAACTTCAAAAGCAAGAACTGTTACCTGTACTTGACATTGCCTCAATCGGTTTCTTAATCGGTCAAGGTATCGGCAGATGGGGTAATTTCTTTAACCAAGAGGCCTTTGGTTCACAAACAGATTTACCATGGAGAATGGTAAGTGAAAACACAGGCAATGTTGGTGTTCATCCTTGCTTTTTGTATGAGTCAATATGGTGCTTATTAGGTGTACTTGTACTCCATATTTTAAGTAAAAAGTGGTATCACTTTAAAGGTCAAATCTTCCTATGCTATATGGTATGGTATGGATTTGAAAGAATGATTGTAGAGGGACTTCGTACAGACAGTCTTTATATGACTTTCTCAATTTTTGGATATACTCCAAGAGTAAGTCAGGTGCTTTCAGCTTGTATTTTTGTAACAGGCATTGTTCTGTTAATAATATTTAGAAAAATGAGGAATGTAAAAAATGACGATAATAATTGACGGTAAGAAAGTTTCTGCCCAAGTAAAGGAACAAGTAAGAATTGAAACAGAAGAACTAGTTAAAAAAGGTATTAAACCCGGTCTTGCAGTTATCATTGTCGGTGATGACCCTGCATCAAGAGTTTATGTAAACAACAAGAAAAAGGCTTGTGAAAAGGTAGGTTTCTTGTCAAAAGAATTTGCACTACCTGCAACAACTACTCAGGAAGAACTACTTTCATTAGTAAAAGAACTTAACGAAGATAAAGAAATCAACGGTATTCTTTGTCAGTTACCTTTACCAAAGGGTCTTGATGAAAAGGCTGTTATTGAAGCAATTTCACCACTAAAAGATGTTGATGCTTTCCATGCATCAAATGTTGGTAAAATTATGATTGGTGACTATGACTTTCTACCATGTACACCTGCCGGTGTTATGGAAATGCTACATAGCTACAATATTCCGGTAGAAGGTAAGGAATGTGTAGTTATCGGCAGAAGTAATATTGTAGGTAAGCCTATGGCGATGCTACTACTTCACGAAAACGGTACAGTTACAATCACTCATAGCCGTACAAAGAACCTAAAAGAAGTTACTAAGAGAGCTGATATTCTTGTTGCTGCTATCGGTAAACCAAAGTTTGTTACTGCCGATATGGTTAAAGAAGGTGCAGTTGTAATTGATGTTGGTATGGACAGAGATGAAAACGGCAAACTTTGTGGTGATGTTGACTTTGAAAATGTAAAGGAAAAGTGTTCTGCAATCACTCCTGTACCGGGTGGTGTAGGTCCTATGACTATTGCAGTGTTAATGAAAAATACACTAAAGGCTTGTAAAATCCAAAATAACCTATAATTCAAGAATATTTCAAGATATTTTCAAATATACATTGACAAATACTATACTTTGTGATATAGTATAGAAACCGCATATTGTGGGTTATAAGTAAACTTAGGTTTCACCTAACGGTAGCGAGTCTAAATAAAGGAATGGTACTTAATTATGTACGCTATTATCAAAACAGGTGGTAAGCAGTATAAGGTTACTGAAGGTCAGGAAATCTTCATCGAAAAGCTTACAGCTGAAGAAAACGAAACAGTAGAAATCCCGGTAGTTGCAGTAGGTAACGAAGATGGTACTCTTGATTTTGCTGAAGGCAAGACAGTTTCAGCAAAGGTTCTAAAGAACGGCAAGGGCAAGAAGATCACAGTTTTCACTTATAAGCCAAAGAAGGGCGAAAAGAGAAAAATGGGTCATAGACAGCCATATACAAAGGTTACAATCGAAAAGATTAACTAATGACGAAAGTTGATTTCTTACTTCACGATGGCTTAATTACAGGTTTTACCATTACGGATCATGCTGAATATGGCGAAGAAGGTTCAGACATTCTTTGTGCTGCAATTAGTTCAGCAGCTTATATGACAGTAAATACTATTACAGATATTCTTGGTATAGTAGTTGGTGTTGAGGTCAAGGATGGTTATATGGAAGTTAAGCTGGAGGAAGAAGATGCACCGAAAGCTAAAGCAATTTTAGATGGCTTTCAACTTCATATTCAAGGACTTAAAGAAGAATATGATGAATTTATTAAGATAAAAATTTCGGAGGTATAACATGCTAAAGATTAACATTCAGTTATTTGCTCATAAAAAAGGTATGGGTTCTACAAAGAACGGTAGAGATAGCGAATCAAAGCGTCTAGGCGTTAAGAGAGCAGACGGTCAGTTTGTTCTTGCAGGTAATATCCTAGTAAAGCAGAGAGGCACACATATTCATCCAGGTGAAAATGTAGGCAGAGGTTCTGACGATACACTATTTGCTAAGATTGATGGTGTTGTTCGTTTTGAAAGAGTAGGCAAGGACAGAAAGCGTGCTTGCGTATATCCTGTTGAACAGTAATTAATGTATTTGGGTGGTATATAGTTACCACCCTTTTCTTTTATCCAAGGAGTCATTTTTATGAATTATGATGTAAACAAAGGCGATAAGAAGATAATGAACAATAACCCTACTGTTAAGAATGTCAATTTGGTCAACGACCTTATTGGTGACAGTGGCGACACTAAGGGTTATAAGAGAGTTATTATAGTTTTATCTGTTATTCTGTTTTTAATAGGCATTTTGTTCTTTGTTGGGGGCAAAATAGTATCAGGGGTATTCTTTTTTGTTCTAGGTGGAATTCTTCTTATTACAACATTTAAAGTAAAAATGAACAAAAAGAAATATCAAATAAGTAGAAAAGTAAAAAATATAGAACCATTATTTAAAGATAATAAGGAATAATATATGTTTGTAGATGTAGCAAAAATTAAAATCAAAGCCGGTGACGGTGGTGATGGTGCAGTTTCTTTCCACAGAGAAAAGTATGTTGCTGCCGGTGGACCTGATGGTGGTGACGGTGGTAAAGGTGGAGATATTCTCTTCCAAGCTGACAGTAACATTTCCACACTGGCTGACTTTAGATATAAAAGAAAGTATAATGCCGAAAAAGGTGAAAACGGCAGAAGTGGTCGCAAATTCGGTAAAAAAGCACCTGACCTAATTATCAGAGTACCAATCGGTACTGTAGTTAAAGAGGCTGAAACAGGCAGAATTCTTGCCGATGTATCAGGTAAAGAACCTGTTTTAGTTGCAAGAGGTGGTAAAGGTGGTTGGGGTAATGTTCATTTTGCCACACCAACTCGCCAAGTACCAAGATTTGCAAAGCCGGGTCTACCGGGCGAAGAATATGATGTTGTACTTGAACTAAAGCTACTGGCTGATGTAGGTCTAGTAGGTTTTCCTAATGTAGGCAAGAGTACACTTGTTTCTGTAGTAAGTCAGGCAAAACCTGAGATTGCTAACTATCACTTTACAACAATTACACCGGTTCTTGGTGTTGTATCAATGGGTGAAGGTAACTCATTTGTTATGGCAGATATTCCGGGACTTATTGAAGGTGCATGGGAAGGCACAGGTCTTGGTCATCAGTTCCTTCGTCATGTAGAAAGATGTAGAATGTTAATTCACATTGTTGATGTTAGTGGTAGTGAGGGCAGAGACCCTAAGGAAGACTTTGTCACCATCAACAATGAGCTTAGAAAGTTTAACCCTGAATTAGCAGAGAGAGAAATGCTTGTTGCCGGTAATAAATGCGATATGGCAACAGATGAACAGATTGATGATTTTAGAAAGTTTGTAGAGGATCAAGGCTATTCTTTCTTCCCAATTATGGCAGAAATTCATTACGGTGTAGATGCATTAATGAACAAAACCCTTGAAACATTAAGCAAACTACCTCCAATTCGTGAATTTGAAGCAGAACCTGCTCCAATTATTCCGGCAGAACAAATCAACCCCCACGAAGTTAAAATCACAGTTCAGGATGATGTATACTTTGTTGAAGGTGAGTGGCTACTTCAGGTTATGAAGTCAGTTAACTTTGATGATTATGAAAGTATGAACTATTTTCAGAGAGTTCTTACAAATGGTGGAGTTATTGATGCACTTAGAAAAGCCGGTATCAGCGAAGGTGATACAGTTTCTATTTATGACCTTGAATTTGACTTTGTAGAATAAGGTAGCATATGAACTTAGAAAATAATAACCCAAAGCTGATTTCACCCTTAACATTAGCATTTGTAGGTGATGGTGTCTATGATTTACTTGTTAGAAAGTACCTTGTTAACCACCACGACCTACATGTCGGTGAATTAAATAAAATAAAAGTTAAGTTTGTAAACTGCAAAAGCCAAGCTGAGTTTGCAAAGATGCTAATGCCTATTTTAACAGAGGAAGAGATTTCTATTTATAAGCGTGGGAGAAACGCTTCTCCTAAATGTACACCAAAGCATGGCACAGTAGGGGATTATCACAGTGCAACAGGTTTTGAGGCACTATTCGGTTTCTTATATTTAAAGGGTGAAACTGATAGAATAGAAACTCTTTTCAATAAAATAGTAGAAAGCAGAGAAATTACAGAATAACAAAAAATATCTCATATTTTCTATTGACAATTTGAAATATTTTGTTATAATAATCTAGTGTGTGAATTAGTACACAATCCTTGCGTGTAGGAAATACACGCCAATATGTCCAGAAGGAGGTGCAGATAAATGGCAGAAATTACAGCTAAGTACGAAACAGTTATGGTACTTTCTATGAAATTAGGTGAAGAAGGTATCCAGAGCACAATCGCTAAGTTTAAGGATCTTGTTGAAAAGCATGCCACACTGCAGGAAGTTGATGAATGGGGTAAGCGTAAGCTTGCATACCTAATCAACAAAGAAGCAGAAGGCTACTATGTTCTAATCAACTTTGAATCAACTGCAGAGTTCCCAGCAGAACTAGACAGAATCTACAAGATTACTGATGGCGTTCTACGCTCAATGATCATTAAGAAGGAAGACTAATCGAATAATCAAGAAGTAGGCTGAATAGCTGAACATGAAAGGATGTATGTTATGTTAAACAGAGTTATTTTAATGGGTAGAATTACTCAGGAATTGGAATTAAAGACAACAGCAAGTGGTATTTCTGTAACATCATTTTCTATCGCAGTAGATAGAAACTATGTAAAGCAAGGCGAACAGCGCCAGACAGACTTTATTAATATTGTATGTTGGCGTCAACAGGCTGAGTTTGTTTGTCGTTATTTTGGCAAAGGCTCAATGATTGCCATCGAAGGTCAGCTTCAGTCAAGAACTTACCAGGCAAAAGATGGCACAAACCGTTATGTAACAGAAGTAGTTGCTGATAATGTTTCATTTACAGGCGAAAGAAGAGAACAAAACAATAACGGTTATGGTAACAACAACGGTTATAACAATAACAATGGTTACGGTAACTATAACCAAGCTCCTCAGCAGTCTTACAATCAAGCTCCTGTTCAGCAACAACAACCGGCATCTTATTCAAACGGTACTTCTTCAGATTTTGAAGAAATGCCACTTGATGACGATTTACCATTCTAATTAGTATTTTACTAAAACCTAATTTTATAAAGGAGATTAACTACAATGGCAGATAGACCAAACCGTGGCAGAAAGTCACGCAGAAAAGTTTGTGGCTTTTGCGTAGATAAGGTAGAAAAGATTGACTACAAAGACATCGCAAGACTTCGTCGTTATATGTCTGAAAGAGCTAAGATTCTTCCTAGAAGAGTTACAGGCACATGTGCAGCTCACCAGAGAGAACTAACAGTAGCAATCAAGAGAGCAAGACAGATCGCTCTTCTTCCTTACACAAGCGACTGATTATAAATTATTTTGCGACCTCATTATGGGGTCGCTTTTTTTATTGTTATTCTTGACTAACTAAACTCACCATTGTATAATATCAATGAAAAGAGTTTATACAAATAAAACAATTATATGCAAAATTTTATATAATGTATTTATATGAAAAGGAGTATTGTATGCGAGGAGTAAAAACATCAAAGTCAAGAATAAGAAAGCAGATTTTCACCGAAATTGCAAAACTTGCTTTTGAAGGTTGGGATGCTGACAAATTCCAGAGATTACCTTACAAAATTATCAAAGGTGAAATTGCCCACTATAGAGATAGTGTTTTTGTAGAAAGAGCAGTAGTAGGGGAAAGGCTAAGAGCAGCAATGGGTTTTCCCCTAAGAGATTATAACGAATTTTCTCCAATAACCGAGGGTATTGAGGAAGAACTTTTTAATGATAAGTATTATGAGCCACCTCTAATTGATATTATTAAGTTTGCTTGTAATAAGTGTGCTGAGAACAGAGTATTCGTTACAAATGCTTGTCAAAATTGTCTTGAACACCCTTGTGTAGAGATTTGCCCTAAAAAAGCAGTTTCTATTGTTGACGGTCAGTCACATATTGATGAAGATAAATGCATAAAATGTGGTAGATGTGTTAATGTTTGTGAGTACCATGCAATAGTTCGCCACGAAAGACCTTGTGCCAAAGTTTGTGGTATGAAAGCTATTAAGTGCGATGAATATGGTAGAGCAGAAATCGACCACGATAAATGTGTATCTTGTGGTATGTGCCTAGTTAATTGCCCCTTTGGTGCAATTATTGACAAAAGTCAGATTTTCCAGACTATCTCTGCATTAAAGAGTGATACACCTGTTTATGCTGCAATTGCACCGGCTTTTTCAGGTCAGTTTGGCAATGTAACACAAGGTCAAATCCGTAATGCATTCAAAGCATTGGGATTTACTGATGTAGTAGAAGTTGCAATTGGTGCTGACCTTTGTACAATTGAAGAGGCTAATGACTTTATTAAAGAAGTACCGGAAAAACAACCATTTATGGCAACATCATGTTGTCCTGCTTGGTCAGTTATGGCGAAAAAGTTATTCCCTGATTTTGCACCATATATTTCAATGGCACTAACTCCAATGGTGCTAACCGGTAGATTAATCAAGAAAAAGTATCCTGATTGCAAGGTTGTTTTTGTTGGCCCTTGTGCTGCTAAAAAGTTAGAAGCTAGAAGAAAGTCAATCCGTAGTGATGTTGATTTTGTACTTACTTTTGAAGAGTTCAGTGCAATTCTTGATGCAAAAGGAATTGATATTTCTAAATGTGAAGACGGAGAACCATTTAAAGAAGGCAGTGGAGATGGCAACGGCTTTGCAGTAAGTGGTGGTGTAGCAAAAGCAGTTGAAAATATTATTAAAGAGATTGACCCTAATCGTGAAGTCTTAACTGCTAGGGCAGAGGGACTGCCTGAATGTCGCAAAATGCTTCAAATTGCCAAAGCCGGTAAGTATGACGGTTACCTACTAGAGGGTATGGGCTGTCCCGGTGGTTGTGTTGCAGGTGCCGGGACAATTGCACCGGTTAACAAAACCACTCAAGCAGTCAATAAAAAGGTGAAAGACTCAGAACACCTAACACCTTCAATGTCAAAATATAAGGAGTATTTGCCACTTCTTGAAGAAAATTGATTTACAACATTGTAACAAACAGATATTATATATGTAAAATGTTATACAAGGTAACTAATAACTAAGTTAATTATTTTAATGAATTGCACAAATTTTATTAATTTGCTGATAAAACCTTGAATATTTCAGTGTTTAGTGATATATTTATAAAGTGCAACAATTGTTTTTAGTTGTGTATCTACAGAATTATCGTCCAATATATTGATTTTTGTATCTAAATATGTTATAATAACCTTAGTTATTTTCGGTAGGCGTAGAGGAGGATAAGTATGAAAAAAGTTTATGAAACTCCAACAATAGAATATGATGATTTTGAACTTGATTCACTTGTATGCGCAAACCTCTATGGATCAAACCATAATAAAAGAAGTACGGAGTTTTATGCCATTGGTGGAGGTACCGGCTTGTCAAGTTCAGATGAAAGAACAATGAAAGATGCCTACGGTTCCTTCGATAATTTGGGTTGACAGTGGTATAGTTTATCAGTATTTTTGCAGACCTCTTATGAGGTCTGTTTTTTTATATTTACCACTCTTTGTGCAATATGTACAAAAATATTTCTATGTTAGTTATTATAATTCTATAAAATAATTAAGCTTAGTAAACATATACAAATCAAAGATATTTTGCGAAAACAGTTGATTTTACTGTATAAAAATGTTATTATGATAATAAATAATTGTGGGTTTTTGCACCCTTTTTTCGGTTGCAAACTATTGATGGTCAGACAGTAGAATCGTAATAAATGAGCAAATATTCACAACTTCTTATGCAATTATTTGTAATGGAGGTATAAAAAATGAAAGAAAAAATTAAACGCATCAGTTCTAGCACTTGGGCGTTGATTCTTGCCCTTATGATGGTAGTTTCTTCTTTTTCAGTTCTTGCTGCTACAACTAATGTGAACAAGACCGGTGCTAGTTTAAATTCCGGTGAAACTATTTATCTTAAACCTAGTGAAAACTGGTTACAGAAGGACGCTAAGTTTGGTCTTTATGTTTGGAATGATGGACAAACTGCTCAATGGGTTGTTATGAATGATGATGACAATGATGGTTATTATTCTGCCAGTGTTCCTTCTGGTGGACCATATGCTAATGTTATCTTCTTGAGATTAAATGCGAATACATCTGAACCATCAGGTACTGGTTGGCCTTCTTCTTACATTTGGAACCAAACTGCTGACTTGATTAGAGAAGACGGTAAAAACTGCTATGCTGTTACTGAAGGTACATGGGATAAAGGTGGCGGTACTTGGTCAACATATTCAGCATCTAAAGACCCAGTAGCAACTTCAGTTTCACTAACTTCAAATGCAACTGATGGCAAGATTGCTCAAGGTAAAGATTTAATACTATCTGCAACTGCTACAGGTAAGGTTTCAGGTGATGTTACTTATATATTCTATAAAGGTAACACACAAGTCGGTGATGCACAGACTGCATCCGAAAGTACTGCAACTACTACTGTTAGTGGTCTTTCAGCCGGTGATTATACTTTTACAGTAAAAGTTACTAAGGATGGTTATACAGAAGTAGCCAGTGACCCAATCAATGTTACAGTAACTGGTGGTGACGGTTATTTCCTATATAATGACAATGGTGGGAAATCTTTTAAAACATCTACAAGTTTAGGTGAATTTTCTAGTAATGTATTATCACTTGATTTGGATGCTGGAAAAACTTACTATTTATATGTTGTAAAGAATAATGATGTAAAAAACTCATATTTTAGTAGCGAAAAAGCATTTGATGATTCTAATAAGTCTGTTACTCTTTATGATTATGGTACTAATAATTTTAGTGATGAAATTGTATTCACACCTGAAACAAGTGGTAAATATAAATTCACTTGGACACCGGGTAATGGACAAGGTACACTAAAATATGAATTGGAATCTACACCTGTAGCAAAATCAGTTAATCTTACTGCTAATCCGGAAAATGTAGTTGTTGGTGGTTCAACAACTTTAACTGCTAATGTTACTGAGTTGAATAGTGGAGCAGCAAGTAATGTAAAATATACTTTCACAGAAGTTAAGGAAGATGGCACAACAGTTGGTACTCCACAGGAACTTTCAACTGATACTGCTACTTTCACTGATTTAACAAATGGTAAACATTACTATAAGGTAACTGTTTCTGCTGATGGTTATACTAGTGTTACAGCTACAGTTGAAGTAAATGTAAATCAACCTTACAACGTTACTGCAAAATATAAAATTACTGAGAATGGCGTTACATATGAAGATAAAGATTCCAATAAGGATATTGTATCTGTTAATGGTGAAGTAACATCAAATACTTCTTCCGGTACGGTTGTTGCAAAGAATACTATCACAAACGGTAGTTCAACATATGTTTTTGCTGGTTGGGAATCTAAAAATGGTAGTTTTACTGATGCATCTAAGGCATCAACAACATTCTCTCCATCAGCTGACGCAGATGTATATGCTAAGTATAAGAAACAATATACTGTTTCAGCATCAGCACCCGGTGGTAACGGTACAATCAATGTTGAAAAAGACAAATACCTAGCCGGTGATAAAGTTACAATTAATATTAATCCAAATCCCGGTTATCAATTAAAATCACTTAAGAGAACTACAGGTATATCAGGTGAAACTACAGATGTAAAAGTCGGTGTATCTAACAACAAATATGTGGTTGATAATATTTCCTCAGATGAAACATTTGTAGCCGAATTTGAGGGAAATCCATTAGATTGTTCTATGTATCAGTTATTAGGTGATTTTGATGGTGGTTCATGGGCAGGTGGTTCAGGTTTAGCATTTACTTCAGATGGTAAAGCTGTCATTACCTTAACATCAAGTCGTAAACAGTTCAAATTCTATAACACTGTTGCTAAAACTCAGTACGGTTCTAAAAATACAAGCAACGAAGTAGTTACAATGGGTACAGAATATACAACTACTAAAGGCGATGGTAGTACATATAGAATTGATGATACAGGTACTTTTATTATTGAAATTGTTGATATTGATTCTAACGGTGTTCCTAAGTTTAAAGTTACTAAGGATGATACAATTTCAAATTATCAGCTATATATTTCAGAAGGTAGAAATAAAGAAGGTACATTGTTAGGTAACTTCACTAAGGCTAAAGATGGTACTTATCAGCGCATTATAACTGTTAAAGAAGGTACTCATTACTTCTACATCAAAGATTCTACAAGTACAGACTCTACTTTACAGTATAGTGATGGTATGGAGAATTGTGAACTTGGTAAACCATATCTGATGAATCGTAGATATGATATTATGAATATTCAATATAAGCTATCTGCCGGTTCTTATAAAGTAACATATGGTGACATTGATACTAATGGTCAAGGTAAGTTCAAAATTGACTCTCTATCTAAGCCTCTAGCTGAAAGTGTTGCTCTTTCTTCAAGTGCAACTGCCGTAAAGATTGGCAATAAAGTTACCCTAAAAGCACAAATCAATAATAATAATGTTGAAAAGGGTGCGACATACACTTATACTTTCTATGATGGAGAGGGTAAAGAAGTAGGAAAAAAAGTTACAACAGAGCTTACTGCTTCTTGCGAAACAACAAGCAATACAAAAGGTGTGGTTTCTTATAAGGTAGTTGTTTCTACAAATGCAACATATATTGATCCTGATTACCCTACTGTTAGTCTAACTTATACAGATGTATCTAGTGAAACTATTCAAGTTGACTATCGTGAAAAAATTCTTTATATTGCTAAAGTTAATAACGATGGCACACTGGGTACACTTTATCCGCTAACTGCAGATTCATTCAAACCTGCTGATGGTGTTCAATCTGTTACTATCGCAGTATTTTCAGATAAAACAATTTCTGATGATACAGTTTGTAACTTAACTGTTTCTGAAAGCAAAAATAAATATGCAACTATCACAAGTAGTACAATTGATACTGATGATGTTGCAGGTATTCCAACTTATACAATTAATTGTAATGAAGGTGCTTCATCACCAACTATTTACATTGTTGATGACAATATTTATGCAGTAGCTACTTTTGATATGGGTACGACAAATACTTTTGATAATAGTAATAAAGTGGATTATTACTTTGCTGAACCTACAGATGATACCGATATTTCAAAACCAACTACTGGTGATGGTCTAGGTCTAAGAATTTACTATTGGAATAACTCTGTTGCAGACAAAAAAGGTTATGCTGATGTTACAACTAAAGTTGATAAAGATGGTAAAGATTCCGGTTCTAATACAATTACCGTAAATATGAAGGACTTGTATAGTTCCGGTGTTACAGATTCAAAGACATTTAATGTTTACAAGGTATCTCTACCTGTATGGGCAACATCATTTAAATTTGTAAGTAGTGGTACAACTGAAATTGATACACTTAGTACATTTGTACCGAATAAAGCCGGTGACGCTTCAATCGGTCTAAACCCTAACAGAATTTATTTGTTATACAAAAAGGGTTCTTCTTGCTATTCTCGTGGTGTTGTTCTTGATAGTTCATTCTGGACAAAAACACCAAGTGAGAACAATGATGTTCCTACAAAGAACTTTAAAGCAAATGCAGTTAATTATAATACACAATATGATGCAGGTGGTAATGTTACAAACACATTTAACACTTATTTAAATGCTTTGTATGATACTGCTTATGCTAACCCTCTATTCTTTGGTTATGTTAAGCCTACAACAACAGAAGTTGCAGGAAACCAAAACTTTAGAATTCAGGATAACTTGGCTATGCGTCATGATGATAATCATGCTTATTATGCTTCAGTTCAAGGTTTGGCAGGAAATACACTTTCTTCTACAAGCAAAAATGAAAATGGTTGTGGTTATCTGTTGACTGCTGACGGTTCAGGCAATATGCCATTGTTTGATTATGATAAATTAAAGAATAATACCGATGTTGCATCAAGTGTTAATGAAGGCTTGAACTTTCCATTTAACGAATCAACATTTAATGGTATCACAACCTACTCCTATGATTCATTTACTGATAAGAACAGAGTAATTGATGGCGATTTCAAGGTAGATACATATTCAAACGCTACTGTTGGTAATGATAAGGGTGTTGGTTTCTTCCCATTTGATAATTCTGATAGTACTAAGAATGCTAATAAATATGGTTTTGGTACCGAATTTGATATTGACTTCTATATGTCAGAAACAGGTAAATTAACTGCTGCTGATGGTACACAGAAAGACATTACATTTAACTTCTCCGGTGACGATGACGTTTGGGTATATGTTGATGGTGTATTGGTTCTTGACCTTGGTGGTGCTCATAAGGTTTCATCCGGTTCAATCAACTTCTCTGATATGAAGGTTATTTATAAGGCAGCAGTTGATTCATCAGATAACATTAATAGCCGTACTGCTGACCCTAAGACAGACGATAAATATGCTACTGACGAAAAATATGTTACAACCGTTGACCTAGCAAAAATATTCAAGGCTAACGGTGCAGAATTTAACAACAAAAACTCTTCCAAGAAACATACTCTTCAGATGTTCTATATGGAAAGAGGTAGCTTTGATTCTAACTGTTCAATCAGCTTTAACTTACCTCAGAACACAGGTCTACTTGTTCGTAACGATGTAAACTTTGATTCAGTTAACCCTGGCCTAAAGGATGCCACTATGGGTGTTGCAAACAAAGATTACTTTAGCTATATGATTGAAAATAAATATGCTAGTGATCCTGAATTTACTAAACTAACAGGAAAGTATGGCACTCTTCCTAACAAGACTACATCCGATATTCTAAACAACAACGGTAACTTTACATTTGGTACTTCTAATCCACTATATCCTATTGTAACTACTGACAACATTATCCGTAGAGTAGTTAATGGTACAACCTACTATTTGGCTGTTAAGAATGGTAGTGGTAACTCATGTGAATCTTATTGGTCTACGCATTTGAAAGATGCTTATACAGGATTACCTTCTATTAACTTTAGTTTACCGGATGATTTTGCAAAATTGGAAAATTCTACTGATGAAAACAATTCAACAGCAGTTTCCGGTCAAACTGATACTAATGGTGGTTTCAACTTACTGTTTAATCAGTCTGCTAAGTTTAATTCGAAAATTCCTAGTAATACAATGGTAAAGGTAGTTCAAAACGAAACTTTGTATGAAGTAAATGCCGGAAATTCAAACACAGCAATGAGTGTTGCAAGTGATGATAATGGAAAAGTCACTAGAAGAAATGTTTCTAATTTCTACTCAACTTCTTACAAAATCACTGATGATAAGAGCCAAAAGATTATAACTGAGGCAAAGGGTAAGAAAGATTCCAATGTTTTCAGTAATGATACAAGTGCCGGAACTGATGGTTTCTACTTTGCAGATTATTCCGAAAACCATTCTGATTCAAGTGCTATGACAGTTAACTTTACTAACACTGTTTCAACAAGTGATATTAAAATTATAAAGAAGGTTACTACTGATAATAGTGATAATAAGGTTGATCCAAAGAGTGGTGACCGTTTCACTTTTACTGTTAAATTGTCAAATATCTTTGGTGACAAAGATGATACAATGCTAAATGAATATGAAAACCTAACATATAAAGTTTATGATTCTTCTACCGGTAAGCTAGAAGGTACTCGTACTTATGGTAAGTCCGGTGTTAGCATTACAGCTAATGAATATGCTGTTATCACCGGTATCCCTGTTGGAACTCACTATGAAGTAACTGAAAAGCAAAGAACAGGTTATCAGTTTGATAATGTAACCGGTGAATTTGTTGCCACCACTTTAAATTCTACTAAAGCCGCAATTCAAACTAATAAAATCAAGGATACTGATTTTATATCTTGTAATGATTCTGTAGATAGCACAATCAGTACAGAGGCTGAAACAGTTACAGGTAATATGCCAATCGCAAATGATGCTAATAATGCAGGTAAGACAGTACAACTTACTTACACTAATAAGGAAGCCGGATTCACTATTTCATTTAAGTATTATGATAGAGAAGTGAAAACAGGTACTGTTGCTCACATTAACACAAAACCTACTGTAGTGAACTACGTATTCTCTGTTGCTGAACTTGCAGAATATCAAAATCAAGATGGCACATATGATTATGCTAGAATGATTACTAAGGCTGTTACTGCTGGTAGAATTGACCCGGACAATGTTATTGACTCTTATAAGTGCTTCACAAGTCAGGCTGATGCTGAAACAGGTATTCAGAATGAGTATTCATACAGAGACTTTGTTAAATCATCTTCAACCTATAAGACTTATGGAACTGCTTATCCTAAAGGTAACTTTAAAAATCACACTGACTGCTACGGTAGACTTCAAGGTTCTGACGGTGCTACAGTAAGTGATGGTGAAGATTGGGTTTCTTACTACAATGGTAAAACAAAGTACGAAACAGAAACTGATGCTAAAATAGCAGGTAAAACGGTTACTTCAATTACAGTTTGGTTCTTTAATAATCTAAAGTCTTATAAGCCAACATTCCATTATGCAACAGCTATAAACGAACTATCTCCGATTGGTGATACAAGCAAGTTTGTTGGTACAAAGACTAATATTATTAATCCGGTATTCTATAATGTTCGTTTAGGTGTCGCTAATGGTGTTGATTCTATCGATGAAGAAGGTTCTTACTTAAAGGAATATGGTGTTACAGGTTACACAGGTACTTATTCCGGCACTGCAATGTCTATCCAGAATGGTAAGGATGAGCTTAAGTTCTTGTATTGGTCTTATGATGAAAATGGTAAGTCAATTGCATCTAACTCATATAAATATGGCTATCGTATAACTAATAATATTAAGTTATATGCTATTTATGGTAACGCAAAGGATAATACAAATCCTGGTTTAACTGTTTCTATGAATAGTCCTGATTACCATAAAGATAGTAACGGTATCGATAGAGTTCGTCTAAACACTGTTATGAATGTTTATAATTGTCCTGATGATGACCCTAATATCAAAAATGTTGCAGTTATCTATATTCTAGACCCTAACAACTACATTCAAAATTATATTAATGAGAATAACACAACTGCACTAAGTAATATTCGTACAAATGTTTATAATTTGATTAAAGCAAATGGTAGTAAAGCTCAGTTTTCCGGTGTCACAATTCAGATTGACGGCAAAAACGATAACAAGGCTTTGGGCTTAACTTACACAGCTAGTAAGGATTTACTAACTAACAAGAACAGAGTTCAGTTTACTACTGATTTTAAACAATCAGCACTTGCTACTCAAAAGGTCATTTATACATTTAGTGCTATGAATTATTCTAAGGAAAGTGCAACTGATTGGATTGTTAGTGACAACTGCATTAAATACATATTTGATGCAAATGGTAAGGTAGATGATAAGTCAACACAAGTAAACTGTTTACAGTAAAATTTATGCAACACATAGCATTATGCTATGTGTTGCTATTTAAATAGGAGGACAAAATGAAAAAATCTAAAAAGATAATTTCTTTAGCATTTGTTGTACTTCTCTTAATAAGTATTGTTCCTATGTCAGCTAGTGCTGCTGAAGTTGTGTACGGTAATTTTTCTTTTGAACTTAATGGTACTACAAATCAGGCAACTTTGTCTGAATATAATGGCAACAGTTCTTCTGTTAAAGTTCCTGACACTGTTTATGGTTATACTGTAACTAAAATTGATGATTTAGTGTTTTATAAACATGATGAAATTCAGTCAGTTTCCTTGCCAAACACGATTAAAAGTATCGGTTTCAGTGCATTTTCTTCTTGTACTAAGCTAAAGAAAATAATTTTACCGGTTACGGTTACTTCAATGGGTGAATATACTTTTAACAATTGTACTTCATTAACTGAGGCTTATGTAAACTCAGCAATTGAAACTTTACCTAATTATATGTTTAAGAACTGTACTAGCCTAACTAAGGTTAATGTTAACTTTTATACTGAAAAAATCGGTACCAGAGTTTTTGACAGTTGTACTTCTCTAAAGTCTTTGCCTAACGGTGTTGCAATTACAGAAATTGGTGATGAGGCTTTCTTTAATTCAGGCCTAGAGTCAATTAAAATTAATGATACAGTAACAACTATTGCAAATGGTGCTTTTAGCAATTGTTCTAAACTTACTAAGGTTAATGTTCCTTCATCTGTAACTTCAATTTCCGATAATGCTTTCAGCAATTGTGGTGAAAATCTTACAATTATAGGTGACTATGGTTCATATGCCGAGAAATATGCTAAGGACAACAATATAACTTTTGAAGAAAATCCACTTTTAATTGGTGATGTTAATAATGATGGTGCTATCAATGTTAGAGATTCAGTTTATATTTTGAGATACATTGCTTTACAATCAGGATATGAAATTCCTGAGGGTGCACTAATCTTTAAGAGAGCTGATGTAAATGGTGACGGAAAAGTTGATGTTGCCGATGCAACACTTATTCAGAAGTATGCATTGCATATGATTGATAAATTCTAAGTGAATTTTTTAGAGCTGCCTTTATGGTAGCTCTTTTTTTGTTACTTTTTGCGATTCCTTGATTTATTCTCATTTTTCAACTATAATTAAATAGTACACATAACATCATTTTTGTTGTTAGTTGTGCTATTAGATTGATTGTTTTGGAGGGTATTATGCTTTGTAAATTTGCTAACTTTTTTGTTGAGATTAACCCTCTTTATGATTATACAAAAGATATGATCAAGTTTTTTGAAACTGATGAAACACCTACTTCCGATGTGATAAAAGTAGGGGATAAGTTTACTGTTGATGACTACAAAAAATACATTTCACTTCATCCTGAAATCCCTATTGATGAAACAGAATATGTATATTTATCTTTTGATTTTTTTGAAAAAATCTTAAAGTACAATGCAATTATGGTACATTCATCAGCAATAAAATATAATGATAAGTGCTATCTTTTTTCTGCTGATAGTGGTGTGGGAAAGTCAACCCATACTTCATTGTGGCATGAAGTTTATGGGGATAAGGTACAAATTATAAATGATGATAAACCTATAATTCGTCTAGAGAATAATGAACTGATAGTATATGGCTCACCATTTGCTGGTGGAACAATGAAATTCCAAAATGACAGTGCTGTCTTAGGTGCAATTGTCTTTTTGGAAAGAAGTAAAAATAATTCTATTGAAGAATTATCCCCACAAAAAGCAATGCGATATTTGTTTAAAGAAACTATGAGAAGAATTGGCAAAAACAAAATGAACGACTCTCTAAATATGATTAATGCAATTTTAGAGAATTGCAAATTCTATAAGCTAAAGTGCAATATGGATAAAAGTTCAGCAATACTTTCTCATGATACTATAGTAAAGGAAGATAAATATGAAAATTAAGGAAGATTTTTTACTGCGAAAAGTAGCAGATTGTTATGTTGTTGTTCCTGTAGGCAAGGCAACTGTTGACTTTAATGGTATGATGAATCTTAACGAAACCGGTGCTTTTTTATGGGAAAAGTTAGAAAATGACACAACAAAAGAAGAATTACTAAAGGCTATGCTTGATGAATATGAAGTAACTGAAGATATAGCAAAGAAAGATATAGACAACTTTATTACAAAACTAAAGGACGGTAACTTACTTGAATAAACAAGTGCCTATTAGTGAACTTGTACCGATTTTTAAGGAAATTCTCAATAGTGGTAGCAATGTGAATTTCACACCCAAAGGTGTGTCAATGTTGCCAATGCTAAGGGATAACTGCGATACAGTAACCTTAACTAAGCCAACAAAACTAAAAAAATATGATGTGGTATTTTTCTACCATAAACCAACTAATTCCTATGTACTTCATAGAATCATAAAAGTCAATAATGACGGTACATATAACATTTGTGGTGATAACAGAATGGCTTGTGAAGTGAATGTGCCTAGAGAAGATATTTTTGCAGTTGTAACAGCCTTTACTAAGGACAATGTTACTCATAAAATCACTGACCTTAATTATAAGATTTATTCCCGAAAATGTGTTGCAAAAAAGAAATTAAGATGGAAATATTATTCCTTTAAAGAAAAATTATGTTCATATTATAGAAAGATAAAAAGAAAATGAATATTTCAACTTACAAGAAAAAAGTGAATAAAACTGCATTAAGATGGATATTGCAGAAAAGTAAATCTCAGCTACCATCAATAATTTTGCTGGTTGTGATTTATGCAATCTTAGCTATAATCGGTGTATATGTTGCTATAGCCAGTAAGTACCTTGTAAATGCTGCAACCGGTAATGATCCAAGTTATGCAAATGACCCTTTAGGTGGTGTTGCACATTACGGTATGATTTTTGGTGGTATCGTTTGTGCAGATATTTTCTTTAGTGTGTTACAGAGGATTTTTGTGTTTAGAATTAGTGCTAAACTTGAAATTAGTTATAAAACAGGTTTATTTCAACAAATATTAGAAAAAGAATTTGCTGATGTTTCAGCTTATCATTCAGGTGAATTGTTAAACAGACTTACAAGCGACATTGGTACAATAACAGGTGCAATTGTTACTATCATTCCTCAACTAACATATATGATTGTAAAACTTGCAGGTGTGTTTATTGTTTTGGTGCAAATCAGTATTCCTTTCACAATGGTGTTTGTTGTTGGTGGTGCATTGGCTCTTTTTGTGGCATCTTTGTATAGAACTAAGATGAAGAACTTTCACAAGAAAGGTCAAGAAACAGATGGCAAAGTGAGAAGCTTTTTGCAAGAAATTATTGCAAGTTTACTCCTAGTTAAGTCTTTCGATATTGAAGATGAAGTGCTAAAAGATGCAAAAAATTTGCAACAAAATAACTATGTAATCCGTAGAAAGAGAAACACACTTTCTGTTATCAGCTCCTCAGCATTTTCATTTGTATTTATGCTTGGATATGCTTTTGGATTAATTTGGGGTGCTTATAATATTGTTCATGGCAATATTACATATGGTGTGCTAACAGAAATTATTGCTTTAGTGTCACAAATTCAAGGTCCAATCTCAGGACTTACAGGAATTTTTCCTACTTATTTTGCTGCTACTGCATCAGCAGAAAGAATTATGGAAATTGAGTCACTTCCACAGGAAAGAAAGTTTAACAAAAGTGAAATTAATGTGGAAAACATTTATAATAACCTAAAGTCAATTAACTTTGACAATATTACCTTTAGCTATGGCAGAGATGAAGTTTTGTCAAATACAAGCCTAAAAATCAATAAAGGTGACTTTGTTGCCATTATGGGTATTACAGGTATAGGCAAAAGCACACTTATGAAACTGTTAATGTCAGTTTTTAATGTTTCAAGTGGTGAAATTTATCTTGATTTAAAGGATAATAAAAAGCTTTATATTGATAAAAATTCAAGAAAAATGTTTGCTTATGTGCCACAAGGTAACTTCCTGCTTTCAGGTACAATTAGGGACAATCTGCTGATTGTATCACCAAATGCTACTGATGAAGAAATCCACACTTCACTAAAAATTGCTTGTGCCGATTTTGTAGATACTTTGCCTAGTGGACTTGATACAATGTTAGGTGAGAGAGGTATAGGACTTTCAGAAGGACAAGTTCAGAGACTTGCTATTGCCAGAGCAATCCTTACTAAGTCACCGATTCTTTTACTTGATGAATGTACCTCAGCACTTGATGAAGAAACAGAAAAAAGATTACTTCAAAATCTTGTAAATCTACAAAACAAAACTTGTATGATTATCACTCATAAAAAAGCTGCACTTTCAATTTGCAACAAAGAAGTTTGTATTGAAGATAAGAAAATTATTGTAAAGGAAAATTAATGTGAAAAAGGAATTTTCTCCAAAAGAAAAAACTCAATATAAATTTCTCCTTAATGTACTTGGCTTCCTATTTTCTAATATTCCTTTAGAGAATAATAATCAGATTGATTTTAGAGATTTGTATTTTACCTCAGCAAAAAGCAGAGTTGCAAATATGGTTTCCTATGCCTTAGAAAAAAGCAAAATCAATGTGCCTAAAGAAATTATGAATATGTTTGTTAGGTGCAGAAAGTTTATGCTGATGAAGGATGCATCTCAGTTTTCAGCTACCAAAAAGCTAATTGCTGAATTTGAAAAGCAGGGAATAGACAACCTGCTTGTGAAGGGTCAGTTTATTAAAGACACCTACCCTCAATCTGATTTTAGGGTAACAAATGATGTTGATGTTCATATTAAAAGTAAAGATATTGAAAAAGCTAGGACTATACTTTCCAGCCTAGACTATAGAATAATTGAGTCAACTGATGATTTAATTGTTGCAGTGCAAGACCCATTTGTACAGTTTGAAATTCATTGTGATAACGGTAATTTTAGAAATTCAACATTTACAGAAAATTTGTTCAGTAATGCAAAGCTGATTAATAATACAAATCACACCTATAAATTTCCTGATGAATACCACTATATTTATATTGTTGAGCATTTTGCTAAGCATTATCGTGATTTAGGTGGTATGGGCGTCAGAATGATAATTGATGTTTATTTCTTAAATAAATATCTTAAGAATAATAATGCTGACTATGATTTTATAAATGAAAAGCTAAATGAAAATAACCTTACAAAATTTCATAATATGCTACTTGAAAAAGCTGATTTATATTTTAATAAAGAAATTAAAGATTTTGATGATGTTGATGTTTATATTCTTTCAAATATGACTTTCGGTACAGAAGAAAATAGAATCCTAAATGAAAGAAGAAAATACAATGAAGAATATAATAATTCTACAGAAGAAAATTATATTAAATCTCGAATTTTCCCACCATACAAAAGAATGGTAGAGGAATATCCAAGTTTAAAAAATAAAAAATTGCTTTTACCTTTATATTGGCTACATAGAGATTTCAAAATTTTAACTTCAAAGAACCTAAAACAGTATCAGGAGAATTTGTCAGAATACAAAAAGTATGACAATAAAGAAGAAATTGATTTCCTTGATAATGTTATGAAAAAGTCAGGTTTCTGATTTTTATAACAATTTTTTACAAACATTGATTTTTAGTTAACTAGGTGGTATAATAGATAAGATAGAGAAATAATTAAGGGTGATTTGATGATTACTATGTTAAAAAGTAAACTACATAGAGCAGTTGTAACAGAAGCTGATGTTAACTATGTAGGTAGTATAACTATTGATAAAGATTTAATGGAAAAGTCAGGCATCTATGAATATGAAAAAGTTAGTGTTGTAGATGTTGAAAACGGTCAACGCTTTGATACATATGTTATTGCCGGTGAAAGAGGTAGCCGTATCATTTGTGTAAACGGTGCAGCAGCAAGACTAGTTGCAGTTGGTGACCATGTTATTATTATGGCATATAAATTAATTGAAGAAAAAGACGCCAATTCACACAAACCAACTGTTGTTTTCCTTGATAGTGACAACAATCCTTGTGAAGAAAAAGAATGTAAAAGAACTGTCGGCAAATAAAAGTTTTACCCCAATGCAAAAAGCATTTATTGCATTGGGGTTAATTTATGTAATAAAAGGCTTAGTCCTTTAAATAAATGTTAGGGAGTATGAGTATGAACAAACAAAAAATCAACAATGAAGCAATTTACGATGCCCGTAAATTGGGTAAAGGAAAAATGGTTGTCCTTGGTTTGCAACATATGTTTGCAATGTTTGGTGCAACAGTAGTTGTACCACTGATTACAGGTCTTTCTGTGTCATCAACATTGCTTTTTGCAGGTCTGGGAACATTACTGTTTCACCTAGTAACAAAGGGTAAAGTACCGGCATTCCTAGGTTCTTCATTTGCATTCCTTGCAGGGTATGCAACAATTGCACCTAAGGGTGAAGCAAATCTACTACCATATGCTTGTTTTGGTGTAGCTTGTGCATCAGTTCTTTACTTTATTTTGTCAGCATTATTTAAAGCATTCGGTGCTCACCGAGTAATGAAATTTTTCCCGCCTATTGTAACAGGTCCGATTATCATTGCTATCGGTTTAACACTTGCACCATCAGCTATTAACAACTGTGAAAGTTCAGGTGACAATGCCGGTTTATCTTGGATAGTTGCTATTGTGGCAATTGCAATTATCATTATTTGTAACATCTTCGGTAAAGGTATGATTAAGATTATCCCTATTATCTGTGGTGTTCTTGGTTCATATGTTGTAGCAGTTTGCTTAGGTTTAGTTGACTTTACTTCAGTTGCAAAGGCTGATTGGATTGGTCTACCATTTACATATGACCAAACAGTATTCAGCGTCTTTACAGGTGACACTGATTGGGGCTTAATTACAACATCAATTATCACAATTGTTCCTATTGCTCTTGCAACAATGGTTGAACATATCGGTGATATTTCTGCTATTTCATCAACAATCGGTAAGAACTGTATTGCTGATCCGGGTTTACACAGAACACTTCTTGGTGATGGTGCAGCAACACTTCTAGCAGCACTATTCGGTGCACCTGCTAACACAACATATGGTGAAAACACAGGTGTTCTTAACCTTACAAAGGTATTTGACTCAAGAGTTATCAGAATTGCAGCATTCTTTGCAATCCTATTCTCATTCTCACCAAAGTTTGCAGCTATCGTTACATCAATTCCATCAGCTACAGTTGGTGGTGTTTCACTAGTTCTATACGGTATGATTTCTTCTGTTGGTGTTAGAAACATTGTTGAAAACAAAATCGACTTTACAAATATGAGAAATGTTCTTATTATGGCTATTATCCTTGTATTAGCTTTAGGTATTACTTTCTCAACTGCCGGTAATATTTCATTCACAATCGGTTCTGTAACAATTCAACTATCAGGTCTTGCAGTAGGTTCTCTAGTTGGTATTATCCTAAATGCTATCATCCCGGGTAATGACTATAAGTTCCAAACTGATGAAGACTTAGGTGCTAACGAAATTCAAAAAGATACAAGAGAAATGTAACTTTAGTATTACAATATAAACTCAATACTAATCTATTAAACCTCCCTTAATGGGAGGTTTTTTGTTTGTAATTTTAATATTCATGATTTAAAAATAAAAAAAGTTAATGTAATATATTATACAGTGTTGACAAAAATTACAATATAAATTATAATTTTATATATAAGATAGTGTATTTATAAAATAGTTTTTGCTACTTAGAAGGTGATTTTATGAAAAAATTATTTAGCTTATTTTTAGTATTTATGTTATTGGTTACTGTTATCCCATTTAATGCATTAGCTGATACTGATAGTGCAGGCATAACAGTTGGTTATGACTTAGGTAAGAATTTTCAAATTACTTATGATAAAACTTCAAAGACATTAACAGTTCAAGGTAAAGGATGTTTTGGCAAGTTAGGTTTTTCAGAGCTTTACAATTATAATTTAGGTAATCCATTGTATTGGGATTGGAAAGAGGATTACTTTCCACCAACAACTTATGCAGAAAACATTGTAATAGGTGAAGGAATAACTGCAATTGGTGACTATATGTTTATTAATTCCTATAACGTAAAAAAAATTACTTTACCTAAAAGTCTGAAAAGAATCGGCAAAGCCTCATTTTTGAATTGTTTAAGTTTGCAAAAAATCATTGGTGGACAGAATGTTACCCAAATTGACGGTGGAGCTTTTTTATCTTGTTCAGATATTAAGCATATTTCTTTCCCAAATCTTGTGAAAATTGATAATTCAAGGGTTCGTGTATTTACCGTTAGTGATGAAGCTGATGAATATTTGTGGTTATTAGAAAAGAGTTTTAGTGTAGGACCATTTGTGCATTGTAGAAATCTTGAAAGCATTTATATTCCAAAGGTAAAAAAACTTGCTGACAGAACATTTTTTGATTGTCCAAAACTAAAGACAATTAACAAGAATAATAATTTGAATAATATTACAGATATGGGTGTATCTGTGTTTTATAATTGCAAAAGCCTAAAGAATATTTCTTTGCCGAAGATAAAGGCAGTAAAAAGCAGTGCATTGATAAAAAAAGGTGATGATGGTGGAATTATACTTCCTAGTGGTGACTTGCATTGCGAAGGGGCTTTTGAAAATTGTTCATCATTAGAAAAAATTAATATTCCAAATGTAGAAGTCATTGGTAATAACTCATTTTACAATTGTAAAAACTTAAAAAGTATAAATAAAAATAACAGCCTTTCTAAACTGACTTATCTAGGTTCAGGTGTATTTGCAAAATGTGAAAAGTTAGAGAAGATTTCTTTGCCAAAGGTTCAGCAACTAAAAATGACAAAGTATAAAGCAAGTGATTTACGGTTCTATAATGAACAACCAGATGACTTTTACTATGAGTGTGTTAGTGATTTGCGTTCCTGTGACAGAGTTTATGGTACATTTGAAGGTTGTACAAGGTTAAAGAGCATTTCAGCTCCTAATGTAAAAACTGTAGGAGCAAGGACTTTTTATAGTTGTAAAAGCTTAAAGAAAATATCATTGCCAAAGGTAACTACTCTAGGTTCATCTGCATTCTTTAATTGTATTAATTTAACATCAGTTAATATGCCAAAGTTGCGTAATCTGCAAACAACAAAATGGACACAATTTAAACTTCTAAATGAAGGAACAGAAGATTTTCCTAAAAAGGTTAAGAGAAAGTATTATTATCGTGGTACATTTGAAAAGTGTGTTAAACTAAAGAAAATAACATCATCTTCTTTAGCTAATGTTGGAAAGTATAATTTTAAAGATTGTACAAGGCTAGAGAGTATCACTCTTGGCAAAAATCTAAAATCAATAGGAGATAGTGCATTTAATAACAACAGAAAGTTAA
>ERZ791923.617-NODE-617-length-49027-cov-5.264457_pt1 | contig 49027 bp, 37 predicted proteins | sample MGYA00510133_ERZ791923 | MGnify/ENA primary metagenome ERZ791923 (study PRJEB30046, sample SAMN00792106) | human gut metagenome | study: EMG produced TPA metagenomics assembly of the A metagenome-wide association study of gut microbiota in type 2... | reverse complement strand
CCCGGAGGGGATCGCCGCGATGCGCCAGCGCGTGGCGCAGATCCTTGACGAGCGGCGCTACCTGGTGGAACAGCTGCGCGGCATCGCCTGCGTGGAGCAGGTCTTCGATTCCGAGACCAACTATATCCTGGCGCGGATAACCGCCTCCAGCGCGGTGTTTAAATCTTTGTGGGATCAGGGCATTATCTTACGTGACCAGAATAAACAACCTTCATTAAGCGGCTGTTTGCGTATCACTATCGGTACCCGTGCCGAGAGCCAGCGCGTGATTGACGCCTTGACTGCGGAGAATGTATGACCCAGAAGTATCTCTTTATTGACCGTGACGGCACCCTGATTTCCGAACCACCGGAGGATTTCCAGGTGGACCGGTTCGACAAGCTGGCGTTTGAGCCGCAGGTGATCCCGGCGCTGCTTAAGCTGCAGCAGGAAGGCTATAAGCTGGTGATGATCACCAATCAGGATGGTCTGGGGACGGACAGCCTGCCGCAGGAAGCGTTTGATGGCCCGCACAACCTGATGATGCAGGTTTTCGCCTCGCAGGGCGTCAATTTCGAAGAGGTGCTGATTTGTCCGCACTTCCCGGGCGACAACTGCGCCTGCCGCAAGCCGAAAACTCAGCTGGTGCTGCCGTGGCTGGAAGAGGGTGTGCTGGATAAAGCCCACAGCTATGTGATTGGCGACCGGGCCACCGACCTTGAGCTGGCGGATAACATGGGGATTACCGGCCTGCGCTATGACCGTGAGACCCTGGACTGGCCGACCATCTGCGAGCAGCTGACCCGTCGCGACCGCTATGCCCACGTCGAGCGCATCACCAAAGAGACCCAGGTGGATGTGAAAGTGTGGCTGGACCGCGAAGGCGGCAGCAAGATCCACACCGGCGTCGGCTTTTTTGACCATATGCTCGACCAAATCGCCACCCACGGCGGCTTCCGCATGGAGGTTAACGTCGGCGGCGATCTGTACATCGACGATCACCACACGGTGGAGGATACCGGCCTGGCCCTCGGCGAAGCCCTGAAGCTGGCGCTTGGCGACAAGCGCGGCATCAACCGCTTCGGCTTCGTGCTGCCGATGGACGAGTGTCTCGCCCGCTGCGCGCTGGATATCTCCGGCCGGCCGCACCTGGAGTATAAGGCGGACTTCACCTATCAGCGCGTCGGCGATCTGAGCACCGAGATGGTGGAACACTTCTTCCGCTCGCTCTCCTACACCATGGCGGTGACCCTGCACCTGAAAACCAAGGGTAAGAACGATCACCACCGCGTGGAGAGCCTGTTCAAAGCCTTTGGCCGTACGCTGCGCCAGGCGATCCGCGTCCAGGGCGATGCCCTGCCGTCTTCCAAAGGGGTGCTGTAATGAATGTGGTGATCCTTGATACCGGCTGCGCCAACCTCAATTCGGTGAAATCGGCGATTGGCCGCCACGGCTATGAGCCGGTGGTCAGCCGCGATCCGGAAGTGGTATTGCGTGCCGATAAACTGTTTCTTCCCGGCGTCGGCACCGCCCAGGCGGCGATGGATCAGCTGCGCGACCGGGAGCTGATCGACCTGATCAAAGCCTGTACCCAGCCGGTGCTGGGGATTTGCCTGGGCATGCAGCTGCTCGGCAAGCGCAGCGAGGAGAACAACGGCGTCGATCTGCTGGGCATTATCGAACAAGAGGTGCCGAAGATGACCGACCACGGTCTGCCATTGCCGCACATGGGCTGGAACCGGGTGTATGCCAAAGCTGGCGATCGGCTGTTCCGCGGCATTGAAGAAGGCGCGTATTTCTACTTCGTGCACAGCTACGCCATGCCGGTCAACCCGTACACCATCGCCCAGTGCAATTACGGCGAGGCGTTCACCGCCGCGGTGCAGAAAGATAACTTCTTTGGCGTGCAGTTTCACCCGGAGCGCTCCGGGAGCGCCGGGGCGCAGCTGCTGAAAAACTTCCTGGAGATGTGATGATTATTCCTGCTTTAGATTTAATCGACGGCACCGTCGTTCGTCTCCATCAGGGCGATTACGGCCAGCAGCGCGACTATGGCAGCTGCCGCGCCTGCAGGCCTATGCCGCTCAGGGAGCGGAAGTCCTGCACCTGGTCGATCTGACCGGGGCGAAGGATCCGGCGAAACGCCAAATCCCGCTGCTGAAATCGCTGGTCGCCGGGGTTGACGTCCCGGTACAGGTTGGCGGCGGTGTGCGGACCGAAGCGGATGTCGCGGCCCTGCTTGAGGCCGGCGTCGCCCGCGTGGTGGTCGGCTCCACCGCGGTGAAATCCCCGGAGGAAGTGAAAGGCTGGTTCAAACGCTTTGGCCCAGAACGGCTGGTGCTCGCCCTCGACGTGCGTATCGACGCCGACGGCAATAAGCAGGTGGCGGTCAGCGGCTGGCAGGAAAACTCCGGCGTGACGCTGGAGGAGCTGGTGGAAAGTTATCTGCCGGTCGGCCTGCAGCACGTGCTGTGCACCGATATCTCCCGCGACGGCACCCTGGCAGGCTCTAACGTCTCGCTGTACGAGGAAGTCTGCGCCCGCTACCCGCAGGTGGCGTTTCAGTCATCCGGCGGCATCGGCGATCTCAATGATATTGCCGCCCTGCGCGGCACCGGGGTGCGCGGCGTGATTGTCGGCCGCGCGCTGCTGGAAGGTAAATTCAACGTAACGGAGGCCATTCAATGCTGGCAAAACGGATAATCCCCTGCCTCGACGTCCGCGACGGCCAGGTAGTGAAAGGCGTGCAGTTCCGTAATCACGAGATCATTGGCGACATCGTCCCGCTGGCCAAGCGCTATGCCGACGAAGGGGCCGACGAACTGGTGTTCTATGATATCACCGCCTCCAGCGACGGTCGGGTGGTCGACAAGAGCTGGGTGTCGCGGGTGGCGGAAGTAATCGATATTCCTTTCTGCGTGGCGGGCGGGATCAAGTCGCTGGAAGACGCGGCGCAGATCCTCTCCTTCGGCGCCGATAAGATCTCGATTAACTCCCCTGCTCTCGCCGACCCGACGCTGATCACCCGCCTTGCCGACCGCTTTGGCGTGCAGTGCATCGTGGTGGGGATTGATACCTGGTTTGACGCAGAGACCGGCAAGTATCACGTCAACCAGTATACCGGCGATGAGAGCCGCACCCGGGTGACGCAGTGGGAAACCCTCGACTGGGTGGAGGAAGTGCAGAAGCGCGGCGCAGGCGAGATCGTTCTCAATATGATGAACCAGGACGGGGTACGCAACGGCTACGACCTGAAGCAGCTGGCGAAGGTTCGCGCGGTGTGCCACGTCCCGCTGATCGCCTCCGGCGGCGCGGGCACTATGGAACACTTCCTCGAAGCCTTCCGCGACGCCGACGTTGACGGCGCGCTGGCGGCCTCGGTATTCCACAAACAGATTATTAATATTGGCGAACTGAAAGCGTACCTGGCGGCACAGGGCGTGGAGATAAGGGTATGTTGACTGAACAGCTGGACTGGGAAAAAACGGACGGCATGATGCCGGCCATCGTGCAGCACGCCGTATCCGGCGAAGTGCTGATGCTCGGCTACATGAACAAGGAGGCGCTGGAGAAAACCGAAGCCACCGGCAAGGTCACCTTTTACTCGCGCACCAAGCAGCGGCTGTGGACCAAGGGGGAAACCTCGGGCCATGTCCTCAACGTGGTGAGCATCACGCCGGACTGTGACAACGATACGCTGCTGGTGCTGGTAAACCCGATCGGGCCGACCTGCCACAAAGGCACCACCAGCTGCTTCGGCGAAACCGGCCACCAGTGGCTGTTCCTCTATCAACTGGAGCAGCTGCTGGCCGAGCGTAAACACGCCGACCCGGAGAGCTCCTATACGGCGAAGCTGTATGCCAGCGGCACCAAGCGGATTGCGCAGAAAGTGGGGGAAGAAGGCGTGGAGACCGCGCTGGCCGCCACAGTGAACGACCGCTTCGAGCTGAAGAATGAGGCGTCGGACCTGATGTATCACCTGCTGGTGCTGCTGCAGGACCAGGGGCTGGATCTCGGGGAAGTGATTGATAATTTAAGAGCACGGCATAAGTAATATAAGACATGGCGGTTATAAAACCGCCATTAATTACTCTTTCTAAATGAACCCTTCACGCAGCCCTCGAAATACTCCCCCAATATCCTTTACAACCTAATATTTGAGATGTGAATTGGATTCACATGACAGATGTAGTTTGTTAGAATGCTGCCGCCTTTAACATCCAATTGGAACGCTAGCGGAGTATATAATGCCAAGTTCAGGCCCATTATGGCAACTAATGAAATATGGGTTAGTTGGGATAGTCAATACACTAATTACGGCAGTTGTAATTTTCCTGCTAATGCATTTGGGTCTTGGCATTTATCTGTCCAATGCGATGGGTTATGTTGTAGGTATTGTTTTCAGCTTCATAGCAAACACAATATTTACATTTACGCAACCAATTAGCATCAATAGACTAATAAAATTTTTATGTGTTTGCTTCATTTGTTATGTGGCAAATATCATTGTCATAAAAATATTTTTCGTTTTTATGCCAGAAAAAATATATTCAGCACAAATCCTTGGGATGTTCACATACACTATCACAGGTTTTATTTTAAACAAGTTCTGGGCGATGAAATGACAACCTCAACTGATATAAAAAGCACTCCTTCTTTAGCTATTGTGGTACCTTGCTATAATGAACAAGAGGCTTTTCCTTTCTGTCTCGAAAAGCTTTCGAATGTACTAAATTCATTGATAGCCAGAAATAAAATTAACAACAATAGTTATCTTTTGTTTGTCGATGATGGTAGTCGTGACAATACTTGGGCACAAATTAAAGATGCCTCGACCGCTTATCACTATGTGCGAGGAATAAAATTATCAAGAAATAAAGGACATCAAATTGCCTTAATGGCAGGGTTACGCTCGGTCGATACAGACGTAACCATTAGCATCGATGCGGATCTACAAGATGATGTAAATTGCATCGAAAAAATGATTGACGCTTACAGCCAGGGATATGACATAGTATACGGCGTAAGATGTAATCGAGACAGTGACACTTTTTTTAAACGTACAACAGCTAATGCATTTTACGCAATAATGTCCCACATGGGTGTAAATCAAACTCCAAATCATGCAGATTATCGATTATTAAGTAATCGTGCGTTGGAGGCTCTTAAACAATATAAAGAGCAAAATATATATTTACGTGGATTAGTGCCTCTTGTGGGATACCCCTCGATTGAGGTGCAATATAGCCGTGAAGAAAGAATTGCAGGTGAATCAAAATATCCAATAAAAAAAATGCTTGCGCTGGCTCTCGAGGGAATTACCTCATTATCAGTTACACCGTTACGAATTATAGCTATGACAGGTTTTATAACTTGCATCATATCTACCATCGCTGCTATTTATGCTTTAATTCAAAAAACAACAGGTACTACAGTTGAGGGATGGACATCAGTCATGATCGCTATATTCTTTCTTGGCGGTGTGCAAATGCTTTCTTTAGGTATTATAGGAGAATATGTCGGGAAAATTTATATAGAGACGAAAAATAGACCTAAATATTTCATTGATGAAAGCGTAGGTAATGATAGCAATGGAAAATAATATGCAAAATCTGATCAATTCTTTAGCAGAGGGAAATAAAAAAAACGTTTACATTTTTTATTTCTTTCTGATTATGTTAACATTTTCACCGGTAATTTTCTTTTCATATGCATTTTCAGACGACTGGTCAACATTCTTTGATGCTATAACAAGAAACGGTTCTTCGTTTCAGTGGGATGTTCAATCTGGTCGTCCCGTTTATGCTGTGTTCCGTTACTATGGACAAATGTTAATTAATGATATTTCTTCATTTTCGTATTTGCGGCTTTTTAATATATTAAGTCTGGTTGTCTTAAGTGGTTTTATTTACAACTTCATAGACAGCAGAAAAATATTTGATAACCCCGTATTCAAAGTAATATTTCCGCTGTTAATTTGCTTACTCCCTGCGTTTCAAGTTTATGCTTCATGGGCAACATGTTTCCCGTTCACTATTTCAGTATTGCTGGCAGGTATTAGTTATAATAAATGTTTCCCACATTCGAAGCAGCGATCGTCATTGCCAGAAAAATTATCATCCATTGTTGTTTTATGGGTGGCATTTGCAATATATCAACCGACAGCAATTACATTCTTATTCTTTTTTATGCTTGATAGTTGTATAAAAAAAGAAAGTAGTTTAACTGTGAAAAAAGTTGCGACATGTTTTATCATTTTAGTTATCGGTGTTGCAGGCAGTTTTATAATGTCAAAAGTACTTCCTGTCTGGCTATATGGGGAATCATTATCGAGAGCCGAGTTAACCGCAGATATCGGTGGAAAGATGAAATGGTTCATAAATGAATCACTAATAAACGCTGTAAATAACTATAACATACAACCAGTAAAAATATATTCTTGGTTCTCCTCGCTTGCAATTTTAATCGGCTTATACACTATTTTTGTGGGAAAATCAGGCAGATGGAAAACGTTCATAGTCATAGCGATCGGGATAGGTTCCTACGCTCCAAATTTAGCGACAAAAGAGAATTGGGCAGCATTCCGCTCGTTAGTGGCCTTAGAACTTATTATATCAACTCTATTTCTTATTGGCATAAATAGCCTTGTCAGTAGAATTTTTAAGCAAGCATTTGTCTGGCCTCTTATCGCTTTAACAATTATGATAATAGCTCAGTATAATATTATAAATGGATTTATTATTCCTCAGCGCTCTGAAATTCAGGCACTTGCTGCGGAAATAACTAATAAAATACCTAAGAATTACACAGGAAAATTAATGTTCGATCTCACAGATCCTGCTTACAATGCCTTTACAAAAACACAGAGATATGATGAGTTTGGGAATATTTCATTAGCAGCGCCCTGGGCGCTCAAAGGTATGGCTGAAGAGATCAGAATTATGAAAGGATTTAATTTCAAACTATCTAACAACGTTATAATTTCTGAGACCAATCGATGTATTGATGATTGTATGGTTATCAAAACGTCAGATGCAATGCGAAGGTCAACGATAAATTATTAGTAATTTCTGTGCCGCCCTCATTTTTTATGAGGGCACTATTACAGTAATCATAAAATACGCTTTTAAATACTAGTCTTTGCTTGAGAGTAGTTTAAGAAACTTTGTTTGAACAGTCTTTAGTTCTTCATTGTAATTTTCGAGAATTTTATTATCTGCTTTAATAGCTAAATTCTCCCTATTCATAGAAGCAATCATTTCGTCCTTTTGTTGAAGCTGCTGTTTTATCTCCTCAACTTCGTTTTGTAAGGTCAAAATATTTCGTTGGGCATCCTCTAATTCATTAAGAACCCGATCTTTTAAAGAAAAAAGATACTCTTCAGCAGACATATCAGCGATTCGTCGATAAGCAGAAAGAATAAACTCATCATAAAAGTCTTCATTATTGATATCAAAACTGCTGATGAATAATTTGACATCTTGAAACAGTTTATTAAAGGCTTCACCCGATAGCGTATTTAAGTGCCACTCAAGGAATACGACAATGTAATTATAAAAATCCCTTTGTCGCTTTTGCATCATGCCATTTTTAAAAAGAAAATCCCTTAGAGCAACAAGAGCATCAAGTGCGCAATGATAGGAAACGGAGCGAGTTGAAGACAATGATGTTTTTCGATTAATCGTATGAGCAATCAATATTTCATCAAGAATAGTTACCTTTTCGGCACTAAGCATAGATGCACACACAAAAAACAGATCATTTGATGTTCTTAAATCTTGGTAGCTCAACGAGTGCTGAATAATAAATTCACGTCGGAATAATTTGTCCCATGGCCACCATATAAATGCCCTGAAAAAGTCTCGCTCAATATCTCCAGGCGAGAAAACTGCTTTTTCAGGTAATAAATCTTTTCGAATTGAATCTGGCATTGGAGCATACTGGAGAGATTGTAGATTAAATGAGCGGCTTCTGCATACAACGATATCTGCCCCTGATAGCTCCGCAAAATCAGACATGTGCTTCAACATGTTCGTATCGACATAATCATCATCATCAAGAAATATTATATATTCTCCCTCTGCTTCTGAAAGACCTATATTACGTGATATGCCAGCTCCAATATTTACAGCGTTATCAATAATTCGTATTCTTTCATCGCTGGATGCAATCTCCTTAAGGATATCTAATGTATTATCACTCGAATGATCATTGATTATTATAATTTCAATTTCATACAATGACTGTGAAACAATGTTTTTTAGAGTATCTGCAATATACTCTTCGGCGTTGTAAACAGGAATAACGACCGAAACAATTATATCACTTTTTTCATGAGCCATAAAAATACCATTAGTAGTAAATTGAATTACATTATATAAACATTACTATTATCAATATGAAGGTTTTTCGCAATAATAAATGTGAAACTTACACATCATCGAACTACATCATGATATATTTGCAATGTTTTATCGATAATCATAACACTAGAAAATTTATCTTGTATACGTTTCCTCCCCTTAATACCCATTTCAACGCGTGCTTTAGGATTGCTAAGCAAAAAGGCAAGTTTTTCAGCCAGCTCTTCAGGTGAATTGCTTTTAACAATAATTCCATTATCGTTATCAATAATAAGGCTATCACAACCACCAACATCATAAGCAATACAAGCGCGACCCACAGAAGATGCTTCCAGAAGAATTCGCGGAACACCTTCAGAATAAACTGACGGCAAAGCAACGATATTTGATTGCTCAATAAGATCACAAACGTTATTCGAACGACCTAACCAGTTAATTAATCCTTGCTGATGCCAATTTTCAATGACCTGAAGGGAAATTGCATCTTTATCATTTTCGACCAGAATTCCAGCAACATTCAAAGTAAAGTGAATATTCTTACTGCGTAATATTTTCTTCGCTTCAATTAAGTCGCCCAGTCCTTTACTCCACAACATACGGCTGGCAAACAATACAACAGGGACATCGTGATCCTGTTCAAGAGAATATTTGTATATCTCTGGATTAATGCCTGCACCATCAATAACAATAGTCTGTTGTTCTTCGAGTCCAACCAACTTAGCCAGTTTTTTTCTGTCACGGTCATGTTCAAACATAAATATACAGCGCTTATTACTGGAAATATATTTATATGCAGCAATAGTAAACTGCCGTAATAATTTTAAAGGCATGCTGTCTGAAGAAAATACTCTTCCAAGCCCAACAAAACTTACGATGACCGGCAGATTAAATTTCTTCGCGAGCACACCACCAATCAAACATGGCTTGATAGTGATGCAATGCAAGAGATCCGGTTTTATATTTTTAATAATTTTTTGCACATCATGGTAAGTACGAAAGAAAACTAATGCATTAAAAGATTGAGCATCAAGAGTAACATTATGGCAAATAAAGCCAAATGTTTTGAATTTATTTATTATGTTGTCATCAATAAAATGGCTGATGATGTGAATCTCATAACCTGCATCACGGGAGGCGATGGCACGATCGATCCAGTGTAAATCGAAGTACCAATCCGAATTTATGAAATAACACAATTTTCTCATTGCTATGCCCACTTAATGATACTTACCACTAATACCTTTTATGCCATGTGAAATTCCACGAAGAATAAATTTCATATAGGAATATTTTTGACGTTGCCATGGCAGGATTAATATATATTTTAGGATGCGTATCGCTATCGCTGAATTGCTATACACGGCATTTTTCTGGAATATTTTCTTCGACAGGATCAAATTACGGCATAGATAGTAAACCTTCCATTCAGGTGCAATAAGTTTGCCCTGAATACTCACATCATGATAAAAAAGCAACTCCGGGCTATACATAATTTGCTCACCAGCTAATGATAGCTGATAGCCAAAGTAAAGATCATCAAAGTAGATAAAGAGCTGTTCGCGAATGTAGTCAAGACTGGTCGCGAGCAGATCACGATGTATGACCATCCCAACAAATGAAACCGTTTGTACGAACATAGAACGATTAGCTGCCGGGATAAACTCTGCAGGGTAGCGTAAATAGCGTACAGTGTCGCCAAGGGAGGTTGGTACACGCGAGAACGGCATATTCATCGGACACGGTTTTCCTTGCGGATCTTTCACCAGTCCACTAAATACCCGACATCCCCGCTTTTCCAGCTGTGAAAAGGACTTCAACGTGTCTGGATAGGGGTAAGCATCGTCATCGTAGAAAAATACCCAATCACTTGCCAGCTGTTCACAGATATACTGACTACCGGTTTTAAAGCCCCCCGCCCCACCGGTATTCTCGGTGAGGGTTAATACAATGACTCGTGTATCAACAATTGACGAAAGCCAGGCTTGGGTCCCATCCGTGGACCCGTTATTGACAATAACAATATTAGTGAATTCAAGTTTGAGGGTCTCTTCAACGGTTTTTTTCAGTTTACCGAGCCGATTGAATGTCACTATCAATGCCGTATATTTCATCGTACAGAAACCGTAAACACAGGCATTGGCTGATTTTCAGTGAGTGAATTTAAATAGACTTCTGCCGTTTTCAATGCTTCGGCGATGGTCACATCCATATCAAGGTAACGGTAGGTTCCAAGACGACCGACAAAAGTGATATTGGTTTCATTCTCGGCCAGTGACAAATATTTTTCAAGAAGAGCCATTTCTCCCATCTGACGAATAGGATAGTAAGGAATATCATTTTCTTCGCAAGCACGGCTATACTCTTTATAACAAACAGAGCCGTCGTGTTGTTCCCAGGGAGAAAAATATTTATGTTCAGTGATGCGAGTATAGGGGACATCAACAGAACAATAGTTCATCACTGCGCAGCCCTGGTAATCACCCTGATAGGTAAACTTTTTAAAATCTAATGTTCGATAGCCCAGACGGCCATATTGGTAGCCATAAAACGCATCTAATGGACCGCTATAGAATACGTGATCGTAATGAGTTCGCTCTTCAACGATAAATTCCCGCTGTAAGTCAACCTTGATATTCTCATGATTGAGAATGGACTTAATCATCTGCGTATAACCACATTTCGGCATGCCCTGAAATTTGTGGTTAAAATAATTATCATCATAGTTAAAACGAACAGGAAGACGTTTAAGAATAGATGCGGGCAGTTCCGAGGGTTGCATCCCCCACTGTTTAATCGTATATCCTTTAAAAAAGGCCTCATATAACTCTTTACCAATAAAGCGTAACGCTTGCTCTTCAAAAGTTTGTGGATCAGCAATAGTGCTGTCCCCTTTCTCAGCAATGAGCGCTCTGGCCTCATCAGGCGAACAAGTTTTTGAGAAAAACTGATTGATAGTATGCAAATTAATAGGTAGGGAAAATACCTGACCATTAACTGTCGCTTTAACCCGGTTCACATAGGGCATCATCTCTGCATGCTTATTGACATAGTTCCACACTGTTTCATTGTCAGTATGGAAAATATGGGGTCCATAAACATGTACCATCACATTCGTTTCAGAGTCGCGTGCATCATAGGAATTTCCCCCAATATGATCACGCTGATCGATAATGTGGACTTGATGTCCCTTCTCAGCAAGTTGGCGACCGATAACTGCACCAGAGAAGCCAGCACCTACGATCAATATTTTTTTACTTTTCATCTGTTGTCTCTTTTATTATCCAAGAATAGCACGGCGTACTTTGTAATAATATTTAGTCATCATGTTTCTTCTTGACGTGCCTATTGGTGCATATTTATTAACATAAGGCATCAGTACGTTCTTGATTTTGGTCTGGAACAAGATTTGTTGTTGCTGCTCGCTATGGGTTAAACCAATCGAAGCCGCTAACGACATCTGACGTTTATAGATTTCCATCTCCCATGGAGTGTTAACGATGTTCTCAATAAAGTCGTCATAAAAATCGACTTTTTCGGTATTCCATGGTTTGTTCTCACCCGCATAATGAATCATTTTAGGCTTCTTGCGAGCTGCTAAAAATTTCATATACGTTGCAAACTTAAGATTAGGGAAGAAATCATCCGTGTTGCCATTACCATGATAAACGTTCCACTCTAATGGCAGAAATGTGACTCGAGAGTAGAATACTTTATTCATGATATCCTGGTCGAGGAACCAGTATTTCTTTGCCTTTAATACCCGCATCAATTCAGCAAAAGTATTTTCTTCGACCATTTGTTTGACATTAAAAACAATAATCCCTGCCTGAAAATATTCATCAGGGTTATTCATGTTTAAGGTTTTCTGTAAATATTCGCCTGCCGGCATAACGCCATCATCTGATGCCGACATTGCAGAAAATTTTACAAAACCTTCCATGACGATATCCTTAACCGCTGCAACTAAATTATTGCCCAGAGGGATATCAAGCAGTTCACCCAGGTCAGCCTTTACAACGGTATCCGAATCAATAAATACGACTTTATCGTATCGTCTGAACAGCTGAGGAATAAAAAGACGGGCATACGTTGATGCGCTAAAATGCGCTCGGATATGCACACCGTTAATTTCAGTGAAGGCATTAACGTCAAAAAAACGAAGAGAAATATTCGGATGAGCAGAGGTTAGATTTACCAACCGCGTTTTATTCAAATAGCTAACTTTGTTTTCGAGTACGACGATATCATAATTTTTATTTTTGTCCGCATGTCGGATAATGGAATTAATTAATGCGCCACCGCTGATTGCGTAATTATCATCGAAACTGATAACCACTGGAACCGCAGAATCAAAAACTGGATTCAGTGCACCATTAAATGTTTCATTGCTGACAAAGGTACGCTGTAATTCTTTTACCTTAAGCTCACCATCTTGTTGCAGCTTAATTATGTAAATATTAAACAGCCGTTCAGCTATATGCCCAATAACGCGTTTTTCCTGGGCATTATAATTGTTCATCGAGATGGCATCTTCGAGATTATCCAGAATGGAAAAGAGCCACTCAGAATAGTCAACAAAAATATCTTTGCGCATGACAAACATATTTGTGTAATAGCCATCACTGGCATCATTAAACGTTTTTATTGCCGTGCTATACTCTGGATATAGTTTTTCAACGATGGCAATGGCAGCCTGATAATCACGAATGTGTAAGTATTCACCTCGTTCATAGTGATCATAATTATTTTTACTTCCCGCCGCAGTGACAGACCATTTTTTTGGCAGCAAGATGTCAATACCTTCGACACACCGTTGAATTGTTTCTTCGTTTAATCCAAAGATCTTCTCATATTCTTCATCAATGCATGGATGGTTCACTACCCCCCAGGTATCCTCAGAAAAAGTTTGTTTTTCGGAAAAATTAAGATGACGGCGATAGTGCATAAAACCGACATAGTCGGCTAGCTCTTCGTTTTTCCAAACCCAATAATGCGCAGTTAGTTCGCAATAAAACGGATTCTTAAAGGAAATATTATCGCCAGTGTCATCTCCAGGGCAACCAATTTCATTATAAGAATTTGCTTTGCCGACATGCAGAGGTTTGATAATTGCAGCATTAAGAAAAGCACTAGGCTTATGGTGGCTGGTATAGATTTTAACGCTATTGTTCATTATATTACCCAATGATTAAGCCATTGCTTGCTTGTACAGTTCAATAATTCGATCTGCAGATCCCACTTCTCTGAGTCTATGATTTTCGATCCAGATGACTCTATCGCAGATTTTTTCAACGTCACTCATATTGTGGCTAACAAAGAGTATCGTCACGCCTCTTTTCTTAAAATCTCTGATGGTCTGAATACATTTAGCCTGAAAAGCGATATCACCTACTGCCAGAACTTCATCAATAATTAAAATATCCGGTTCAACCTGACTGATGACCGAAAAACCTAACTTAGCGAGCATTCCGCTTGAATATACTCTGATGGGCTCGTCGATGAATTCTCCAAGTTCCGAAAATTCAATAATACGTTCCATACGTTGCTGGACCTCTTTACGCCTAAGGCCCAGCAGAGTAGCATTCAGGTAAATATTCTCACGCCCGGTAAGTTCCGGATGAAAGCCTCCGCCGAGTTCAAGCATCGATGCCACCCGTCCTTCAGTGGTGACGGTTCCCTTAGTTGGCTTAATCACGCCGGCAACCAGACCAAGCGAGGTACTCTTTCCTGCCCCATTACGTCCAATCAAGGCAACAGCCTCACCTTTGCCAACTGTAAAGGATACGTCTTCGATAGCTAAATATTTCCGCCCCTTCAGCAACTGAAAAGCGCGTTTCGGATGGAAAATTAAATCTTTGATTCCTGAGCCAATATGATGGTACAGAGGATACTCTTTTGTAACATGACTGAAGTTAATAACTGGGTGCATTACAAGATCTCTGCAAATCGATATTTTAATTTATTGAAAATAGACAAACCGACAACCGTCAAAATGATTCCCGTAAAATAGAGTATAGAAATATACTCATAATTAAGAGTCCCATTCATGAATAAATCACGCCAACTAAGAATCATACTCGCTAGCGGATTGTAGGTAATTATCCAGCTAAATTTTTCCGGAATCATATCAGACGCATATAAAATCGGCGTACAATAAAACATCAGCATAATCCCCAGACTGACAAAGCGCTCCAGATCACGGAAAAACAGGTTCAGCGTTGAAAAGATGATTGAAACACCAAAGGTGAAAATCACCTGGCCAATAGCAATGAGAGGTATACCCCAAACCCAGGACAAGGACGGCGTCATGCCATAAACAAAAAGAAAGACAACAATAACCGGGATGGTGCAAAGAAAATGCAACCCTTCCATCATCACATTACTTAGCGGAATCACGGACCGGGGAAAAACTGTCTTCTTGATAATTTGAGCGTTAGCGATGAATGAAAATAATGAGTTAGTGGCCGAACTGGCAAACCATTGCCACGGAAACAAGCCGGTAATGAGGAAAACTGTATAATTTGGAATTTGTACTCTCATTACCAGCTTAAATATAAAATAATAAATCATGGCAAAAAGCAATGGATTTGCTACTGACCATAAATAGCCTAGCATGCTGCTCTTATAGCGCACTTTTAGATCTTTATTTGTTATCACAACAAGTAAATCAAATAAATACCCTAAATTGTACTTCATCTTTATACTCATAAATTATTCTGCAAATATCCACTGAATGAGTTAGTCATACCAGGTCTACCTCGCCGATCCTGTCAGGCTCAACAATCGAGAAACTGACTGCTTTGTGCTGCGGGCAAAGTTTATCAGGTCAGCTGCCATTCATCGACTGCAACCAATGATTTGAACGGAAGCGCAAGCGACACCCCAGCCATAAACGATAAAAACCCTTTTAATTCAATAAATTAAAAAATCACCTTATGTTTTCTTCCACGCTACCGCCATTGGCTATCGCAACCAAAATGCGTGATCCACCGAGTTTTTAGCACTCACATCCGTTCAAACCGCACTGCAGATGGCATTACTGTTTAGTACAGCCATGCATCTCGTTACCTTAGCTACTAAAAGGTTTTACTCTGGCGTTTCCCTTCTCCGTTAGCTATCAGGACTTTCTCATTTCCGCAAGCAGCATGCCTGGCGTAGCACTCCCCTCGCCTGCTCATCACGCCCTTACATGCAAAAGAACCATCTAAGGACAGCATGAAATTCTGAAATAATTTCTTGCATATTAATAACAACTTTTGGTGATGATTTATCAAGCAATACCTAAGTCTGCTAAATAGAACGGCAGCGTATTATAACTCTGCAAGTAAGGAATTAAAGTAAAAATCCGGTGCATGGCTTTTTCAATGTAAAAATGGACACACTTTAGACGATATCATGGCATTATCGCTAAATGAGCTCTCGGCAAACAAACACACCGGGCAAACTAAAGTAACCATCTTTACTCTACGAGGCCAGACCGCGTCTAAACCTCGTAATACTCGATAATACCGAAGCAAACACCCAACCCATTGTTTATATTGGGTTTTATATTATTTTCAACTTCTGAATGTCTTAATGTCTTTCGCGAATGATAATTAATTACATGACATTTACTCTCTGACGCCGCTGTTTACAGGTACTTGCATATCTTGTCATGGTAAACCAAGTGATCCCAACCGCAAGCCAGTGTAAAATCGGCACTTATGTAGAACGGGATATCCACACCCCGGAGGAAAAATATGAAGTTTTTGGTCACTGGTGCCGCAGGTTTTATCGGCTTCCATATCGCGCAGCGCCTGTTGAATGAAGGGCATGATGTTGTCGGAATCGACAACATGAACGACTATTATGACGTCAGCCTGAAACAGGCCCGTCTGGATCGCCTGGCTTCTCCGGCATTCCATTTCCAGCAGCTGGATCTGGCCGACCGTGAAGGTATGGCAAAGCTGTTCGCCACAGAGCAATTTGATCGCGTGATCCACCTGGCCGCCCAGGCCGGTGTGCGCTACTCACTCGAAAACCCGTATGCCTACGCAGACGCTAACCTGATGGGGTATCTGAACATTCTGGAAGGCTGCCGTCATACCAAGGTGAAACACCTGGTGTACGCCTCCTCCAGCTCGGTTTACGGCCTCAACCGTAAAATGCCGTTCTCCACCGAAGATTCCGTCGATCATCCGGTCTCCTTGTATGCCGCCACCAAGAAAGCTAATGAGCTGATGGCGCACACCTATTCTCACCTGTACGGCATCCCGACCACCGGGCTGCGCTTCTTTACAGTGTATGGTCCGTGGGGTCGCCCGGATATGGCGCTGTTCAAGTTCACGAAAGCGATGCTGGAAGGAAAAAGTATCGACGTTTACAACTACGGCAAAATGAAGCGCGACTTCACCTATATCGACGACATCGTCGAGGCGGTGGTTCGGGTGCAGGATGTGATCCCGCAGGCCAATGCCGACTGGACCGTTGAGAGCGGTTCCCCGGCCACCAGCTCCGCGCCGTATCGGGTCTATAACATTGGCAACAGCTCACCAGTGGAACTGATGGACTACATCACTGCCCTGGAAGAGGCGCTGGGGATGGAAGCGCAGAAGAATATGATGCCGATCCAGCCGGGCGATGTGCTGGACACCAGCGCAGACACCCAAGCGCTGTATGACCTGGTGGGTTTTAAGCCGCAAACGTCAGTGAAGGAAGGCGTGAAGAACTTCGTGGAGTGGTACAAGGATTACTATCAGATCTAATCCCCCTGCCCTGCCGCAATCGTCAGGTTGCGGCAACTTCTTGCAGCTACTCTGCATACTCTTACGTTATGTGAATCAACTGCAGCTGCATTGTGTTATATATAATATTTTATGCTATAGCGTATTTTTTTACCCTTTAGTTGGCCCAACTGAAACCAGTTTCATCCAGCCTTTGTTGAAAAAGCAAATCTCCACACGCCCGGGGTCTGGTCTTGTCCCGTATCCATACCATTTCCATAGAAAAAAATAGCATTAAATACTGAGCGATAAAAAACATTACACTCTGTAGGAATTTTCCTAAATCCAGGATATGTTAGAGCAAGCCATGCTACAGAACAAACTGGCGCATTTCTTATCAAACTAATAATTCAATCAACATACGCTCTGTGGTAGATATTATGGAAAACCTATTTTTCTTAGTGGTGGCTGCCATACTACTGGCTGTTTCCGTTTATTTCTTAATTTCTTATATAAAAGACAGAAAGAAAACGAAACTGACGTTTAATAAACGCAAGTGGTAAGGCTGGCTTCATATTACAGTGACATTAAGATTATATTAAGAGATAAAATAAAAATATGACAGAATGACCGTTCATTCTGCGCTTTGGTGTGGCGTAAAGGCGAGAAAAAATAGCGTTACTCGCGCCCTGTTCATTATATTTCCAGAGGGCATAAATAACAAAAGCCTGCGTTGCAGGCTTTGTTTTACCTCCCGGCGCTTATCTCCGGCATCTACATCACAGTGACGGTAGCTCTTCACAAGGTAAGTTTAACTTATCGGACCTGTGTTCAACCCGCAACGGCTTTTAAGCAGGATCGTAATGTCCATCACAATTTATTGAGGTTAATCTGAATGAGCGGAAAATAGGCTCGGGGAAAGAGAAATGAAGGAGGGATAAAGGACCACACTGGCGGCGGCAGGCCGCCAGTGACAGACAGACAGGATTAATCGTTACCAAACAGATCGCGGGTGTAGACCTTATCCGCCACATCCGCCAGCTCTTCCGCCATACGGTTGGAAATGATCACATCCGCCTCTTGTTTGAAGGCATCCAGGTCGCGCACGACGCGGGAGTTGAAGAACTCATCTTCCTGCATCACCGGTTCATAGATAATGACCGGAATACCTTTCGCCTTGATGCGCTTCATGATGCCCTGAATAGAAGAGGCGCGGAAGTTGTCCGAACCACTCTTCATGATCAGGCGATACACACCCACCACTTTCGGCTTACGAGCGAGAATAGAATCCGCGATAAAGTCTTTACGGGTACGGTTAGCATCGACGATAGCCGCGATGATATTGTTCGGGACCGATTCGTAGTTCGCCAGCAGCTGCTTGGTATCTTTCGGCAGGCAGTAGCCGCCGTAGCCAAAGGACGGGTTGTTATAATGGTTGCCGATACGCGGATCCAGGCATACCCCTTCGATAATCTGCTTGCTGTTCAGCCCCTGGCTTTCAGCATAGCTGTCGAGCTCGTTGAAATAGGCAACGCGCAGCGCCAGATAGGTGTTAGCGAACAGTTTGATCGCTTCCGCTTCGGTGGAGTCGGTAAACAGGGTTGGGATATCCTGCTTGATCGCGCCTTCTTTCAGCAGATCAGCAAAACGTTCGGCACGCGCAGAGCGCTCACCGATGACAATACGCGACGGGTGCAGGTTGTCGTACAGCGCACGTCCTTCACGCAGGAACTCAGGAGAGAAAATAACATTATCAATCCCTAAACGTTCTTTGATGTCGCGGGTGAACCCCACCGGGATGGTCGATTTAATGATCATCACCGCGTTCGGGTTGATCTCTGTGACATCGCGAATAACCGCTTCCACTGTAGAGGTGTTGAAGTAGTTGGTTTTGGGATCGTAATCGGTCGGCGTCGCAATGATCACGTAGTCGGCATTACGATAGGCGTCGTGCTTGTCCGTGGTGGCACGGAAATTTAACGGTTTTTCTGCCAGATATTCCTGAATCTCTTTATCGACAATCGGAGAGATCTTCTGGTTAAGCATATCCACTTTGGCCTGTACGATATCCAGAGCAACCACTTCGTGGTTTTGCGCAATCAGGACACCGTTCGATAAACCAACATAACCTGTACCGGAAATAGTAATTTTCATTCGATCACACTTTAATCAGTTAACTGGACGGCGGCTTAGTAACCACCCTGTAATCAACACTTCTGGCGGTTTTACTCTCTGTCCTTGTACATGTCAAGAAACCGACATGGGATAGTAGAGAACAATAAGCAGAGCTCTAATGCGAGGACAAACATTCTTAACAGAATGTAGTTAAATTGAGAGAGATTTATAGAAAAATCCCGGTTATATAATAACCGGGATTTTATTATCTTTGAAAAAAATTATTCCATCCACTCAGTATGGAATACGCCTTCTTTATCAGTGCGCTTATAGGTATGAGCACCGAAATAGTCACGCTGCGCCTGAATCAGATTAGCGGGCAGAACTGCGGAACGGTAGCTGTCGTAGTAGGCAATTGCGGCAGAGAACGTCGGTACCGGAATACCATTCTGCACGGCATAAGCCACCACATCACGCAGCGCCTGTTGATAGTCATCAGCGATCTGTTTGAAGTATGGTGCCAGCAGGAGGTTAGCAATGCCAGCGTTTTGCGCATAAGCATCAGTGATCTTTTGCAGGAACTGCGCACGAATGATGCAGCCAGCGCGGAAAATCTTAGCGATCTCGCCGTAGTTAAGATCCCAGTTGTATTCATCAGAAGCAGCACGCAGCTGGGAGAAGCCCTGAGCATAGGAGACGATTTTACCGAGGTACAACGCGCGACGCACTTTTTCGATAAATTCAGCTTTATCACCGGCCGGCTGGGCCTGCGGACCACTCAGCACTTTCGACGCGGCTACACGCTGGTCTTTAAGCGAAGAAATATAGCGAGCAAATACAGACTCGGTGATCAGAGACAAAGGTTCGCCGAGATCCAATGAGCTCTGGCTGGTCCACTTACCGGTACCTTTGTTTGCTGCTTCATCAAGAATGACATCAACGAGGTACTTACCTTCTTCATCCTTCTTGGTGAAGATATCTTTGGTAATGTCGATCAGGTAGCTGCTTAGCTCACCTTCGTTCCATTCGGTGAAGGTTTGCGCCAGCTCTTCGTTGGAAAGTGCCAGACCGCCTTTCAAAAGCGCATAAGCTTCAGCAATCAGCTGCATGTCTCCATACTCGATGCCGTTATGAACCATCTTCACATAATGGCCAGCACCGTCAGCACCGATATAGGTGACACATGGCTCACCGTCTTCAGCAACCGCAGCAATCTGCTTCAGAATCGGAGCAACTAACTCATAGGCTTCTTTCTGCCCACCAGGCATGATGGAAGGCCCTTTCAGAGCCCCCTCTTCACCACCGGAAACACCGGTACCGATAAAGTTAAAACCTTCGGCAGATAACTCACGATTACGACGGATGGTGTCCTGGAAGAAGGTGTTGCCGCCATCAATGATGATGTCGCCTTTATCCAGATACGGCTTAAGGGAATCGATAGCGCTGTCAGTACCTGCGCCCGCTTTCACCATTAACAGGATGCGGCGAGGAGTTTCAAGGGATTCAACAAACTCTTGCACGGTATAGTACGGGACCAGTTTCTTGCCTGGATTTTCGGCAATCACTTCTTCGGTCTTATCACGGGAGCGGTTGAAAACAGAGACGGTATAACCACGGCTTTCGATGTTGAGCGCAAGGTTGCGCCCCATCACTGCCATACCGACAACCCCGATCTGTTGCTTGGACATTATATACTCCTGTCAGGTGTGGTCACTGCGACATGTTCGCAGCTTAAGCATAAACAATATTAGCTGAAAATATCCCTGGGGGATACTCCTGAGTAAACTTAAAATCTTATAAAATTGCCATATAATTATTATGCATATTAATTACAGTTCCCAAAACCGTCATTTCTCAGGGCAAAAAAACTTATAATAATAGGTATCCTTATCCATCGGTGGAGTTAGCTTATAAGTAAGTTTATAAATTTTATATATATCTGAATTTATTGCCTCATCAATATCAATAGATATTTTTTTATCATAAACTTTTTGTAGAAACCAACGAGAGTTACCAATGAGCTCATTTTGCCCAATTATCATTTCTTGTACTGCTGGTATTTTCTTATAAGCCAAGGCAATCAGATAATCCACAAGAACATAGTCTATAAGTTTGCTATTCTTTTTCCAATAGGACACAAATGCATCCGACATAAAATCGGCAAGTGCGGAATGCTTCGGCATGCCTATAAAGAAGGATGTCCATCTGCCTTCGGTTATTGCAGTATAAGGGTTATGATCATTATGGTTCAATGTAATAAATTTTGAGAATTTATTTAAAACCCCCCTAAAGTTCTCAGCAACCAATACTGTACTATCAATCCAGACTCCGCCATGCTTTTTTAATAATTCAAATCTAACAATATCACTAAAGTGTGTACGCGAGATTACTCCCTCTTTTAATCTGGTATTAATAATCTCTGGTATATCAATATAATCAACCAAATTAAAATCATCAACCACCTGTACTACAAAATCTGGAGATGAATTCTCTTTGAGAGTTTTGACACAATTCTGAACTACTGGAGGTGCATTATCTAATCCTTGGGCCCAATAAACCCAAATAGTTCGATTTATTATACTATCTTCACTAAGATGATTGTATTTTTCATAATCTGGGCTGCCAATACTTTTATCCAAAAAAAACAAAAAAACATTTTTATACAAATCGGATAAGAATTTTATTCTAAAAAAGGCACTTAGTTTTTTTAAAACTTTAACAAAAAAATATTGCATCACCCCTCCTTCTTTAAATGTTTATTAATAATACCATTTAATTTTTGAGCAGACTGGCCCCATGAAAAACGTTTTATATTATTAAATCCTTTCTCTCTTAGTCTGTCCGAGATTGATGGAGTAGCCATAAACTCTACTATTTTGGAACAAAGATCATTTTTTTCCAGAGGGTTAAAATATAACACACTATCCTGTAGTACTTCAGGCATTACAGAACGATCAGATGCAATAACTGGGCACCCGCAAGCTTGAGCCTCCAATGGTGGAATACCGAAACCTTCATATAATGAAGGGAAAATGAACCCTATTGCATTTTGATATAAATATACGAGTTCATCATCAGCCACTCGGCCAATAAATTTTATATTTTCATTACCAGCCTGGAGCCCATCCACTTTAAAACTATTAGCTCCACTTCCAATTATTTTCAATTCAATATTTATATCAGAAGGTAAACAAGAAAACTCCTCAATAAGCCCATGAAAATTTTTATGATAGGCATGGGAAGAAACAGCTAAGAAGTATGGCCTTACGATACCGGGTGAATTATTTTCTTTTGCAACTGAAAACGCTCCACTTACCGCATTATAGACAACACTAACTTTATTTTTATCTATTTTATAGTGATTACATATTTCATTCCTGGAGAATTCGCTAACCGTAATCACAAATTTAGAGTTTTTTAAAAAAGCTCTTGGAGCTGTATTATAAAAAAATCTAAATGGTAAAGAAAAACTCTTTGGATATTTTTTGTAGGTTATATCATGATGTGTAACAATTTGGTTTTTATATATTACTGGAGCTGTATTGCATAAATTTATTAACAACGGTGACTTACGCATGATTAGATATGCAGGAAGTGTAAATTGTTCCCAAAAATGCCCTTTTCCTCCTTGAATAACTTCAATTTTATTTTTATTACCATCCAAAAAAGTCAGATCGTATTTAACCTCACCTTCAGGTAATAAAATAATTATATCATCCCTAATTTCTACTAATGATTTTATCAATTCAAATGAAAAACGCTGAACCCCCGTGACACGCTGAAGTAAAAAGCGTCCATTTATATATATCATATCCCCACCTTTTTAAATCTTAATTTTTTTAGAAAAATCTCTCTAATTTTTTTAGAGAAAACAGACAGCGTTAAAAAGTATACTACCGCACCAAATAAAGAACAAAAAAATAGTTCTAAAACACTTTTGGGGTTAACCATTCCAATAGATAAAGCCATATTCAAAGCGATTATCATAATTAAAGTTGAAATTACTATTGGAAAGATAGTTTTAATAAGTTGAAACAAATTAGAATTCAATAGCCACAATGATATGCATACAGGTGGAAAGAAATTTATGACATTAGCGATTAAATATAATTTTGCAAAAGTGAATATATCATAATGGACACCGATCAAAAAAGCGGTGACCATTAATGTTGAACCAATAATACCCATAATAAGAAGTAATCCGGTTCGGTTTTTTGAGCTAAAAACAGCACCAGTAGTACTTATCACAGATTGTAAAATAGCTGTCGGTGCAAGCCATACCAAAATGCCAGCAGTCAATGTCCATTGAGAACCAAATATATTATTGATTAATGGTGTACTGAGAATTGCAACACCACTCATAAGAGGAGCAGATAGCATTAATATATAAAAAACACAATCTAAGTAGATTTTTCTTGTATAATCACTATCATCCTGATGCCGACTTAAAATAGGATACAATGATCGACCAAATACAAATGTTAAGCTTGCCAACGGGAAAAGCATAATTCTATAAGCGAGATTATAATTACCTAATATAAAAGCTGACATGAATTTACCTATAATAAAACTATCAGCGTTTCTGGAAAAATAATTTATTATATTGAACACCGAAAGATTCGCACTAAAAGAAAAAATGTCTTTCAAATGCACCCACATATATTTTGTCGGTATATTTGGTCTCCAACCAGATATCTTCCAAAAGAGGATTGCTGATGAAAGATTCATAATAATAGATTGAGCAACTAAACTATAAACACCAAATCCCAAGTTAGCCATGATGATAGCAATGACAACTGAGAATAATGAAGACGAAACTTCAATGAGGGATATCTTCTTAAATTTAGACTCACGTTCTAGCAAAGCTAAATGGACTGCTGCGCAACTTGACAATGGAAATGTTATGCTGAGAAGAAATAGCACATTCTTTAATTCGATTTGATCATACAACTGAGCTACTAGTGGTGATGTCCCCGCAACTACCAAACATAAAAAAATGCCAAGAAACACATTGAGCCAAAAAATAGAATTCACAAGTGCAGCTGGGAGTACTTTTCTTTGAATAATAGCAGATGCAGTTCCAAGATCCCTAAGTAGCACTCCCAAATTTATAACTACAGCTGCCATGGCCATAATTCCATATTCTGATGGGGGAATTATAGTTGCCAAATAAACCATATTTACCAATTGGATAAATATTTTAAAAAATTGTGAAAGCGCATTCCATTTAGCACTTGAAAGTAAGCTCATCTAACTACCTTTTAAATGACTTTAAGAAAACTAACACACTAATAAAACCAGTAAATATAAAGTCATTTGCTAAAATGAACTTATATATCGGGTTAAGATTAGACTGTTTAATTTTGTCTTTGATATAGGAAGCCATATCTAGTTCAAACTCTTTGTTTATAAGCAAAGACTCTTTAAACCAAATCACTGATAGCCTATTAATAGAACTATTTAAGCTCCTTTCTTTCTCTCCCTGAAGTTTAGATAACTCCAAAGCACAAGTAGCATAGCCTATAATATTTTTTGCGGTTTTCCTGCTAGTCATAGTTGAATCATTCCTGACCCTACGCATATATAATGAATCCCCAAAAATATAACATTTACCGGAGTTATTAAGCATCATTTTTGCGGTAAAAAGATTATCTTCATGGATGATACCAGGGTAAAAAGAATTATTTTTAAAAAAATCTCTCCTAAAAATATAAAGACAGGGCTGAGCAATGAACTCGCCATCGTGAATGATTTGCTTAGAAAAAGATAGTAAATCAAAAGATTTATTATAGTATTTAGAGTTTCGTGTATAATTAAATGAATGAGCACTCTTTAATTGATCATCATCATAAAAAGCACTTCCATTGAAAAAAACAATGTCGGCGCATTCATTCTCAATGATATCATAAAGTTTTTTTATTGTTTTGGGTGAGATTAAATCATCTGCATCAATGAAAAATATATATTCGCCTTTCGCATATTGTACTCCTAAGTTTCGGGCTATTGATTGCCCACTATTATCAATAGTATGAAAGGTAAGTTTTGTAGTTTGAGATTTGATTTGGTTTAAAATTTCCTCTGTTCTGTCAGTCGAACCGTCATTTATTACGATAATTTCAAAACCATCTTCACCTTGATTTAAAATAGATGAAATACACTCATGAATATAACCTTCTGCATTGTATGCAGGAATCACGAAACTAATTTTCATATATATCGACCATAGCAATCATCATTGCAAAAATGATTTCATTTGCACCTTAGGTGACTCTGAAGAATTTAACAATCCGTAGTTTGACTCAATATCGTTTCTATTTCTGCTCTTATCGATAAGTTCATAGTACCAAATACCATCAATATAAGAATACTTTTTTGCCTCAGCAAAATAGAGACTAAGTGTATCTTTTACTTGCTGTTCAGTATAATGAAACTTCCCATCATAAGTAGAGTAACCAAATTCAGTAATATATATTTTAGTTACTTTACCTGTTTTATTTTTCCATTGATTATATTGTTTATCAATTATAGAGAATGTTTCTATTTTATTCGTTTTATCTGGCGATGAATAGTCATATGGATGTATCGATATACCATCAATATAATTAAGTATTCCTTTATCAACAATCATATCCCCCCACTCTCTTGCTTTTGGATCTGTGGGATTATATCCACCTGCAATAATTTTCACAGATGGATCGTGTTGTCGTATCACAGTACTGACAGCTTTGACTAAGCTATAATAATTGCTCGCAGATTGATATGATTCTTCTTTATCTTTTAAATTATCTCTGTGGATCCACTCGTTCCAAATTTCATACGCATATACTTTTCCTTTAAAATGATTCACCACCCAACTGACATATTGAACGTATTTATTCACTTCATCGGTTGTAATTGGCCGTTCTATATTATAGATAGAATTACCGTAATCTAAAATTAACAGCGGTTTTAATCCGGCAGATCTACTTTTATTTATTAAATCATTTGTTTTATCATCCTGAGGGGAAAATACACCTGGTTTTTTTTCAAGTTGCCCCCACGAATAATCTGTTCTAAATGACTTAATATGATTGGTATTTAAAATCTCGACAATGTCATTAGTAGTGCCGGGAAACTGATTCGGATGGACATTAACCCCCATCTGCAAGGGAAAAGAGTTTTTAGAAACCAATAAAGAACAAGCGATGATTGAAAGACGCAGAATACCCTTCATGATATGGTTCCTATTAATAAGCAGTTTTACCTATAAAACCTTTAAACACCGTTAAAAATATTATTTTAATATCCAGAACAATGTTCCAGGTTCTAATATATTCTAAATCGTATTCGATTCTTTTCTCCATTTTATCCAAAGTATCAGTTTCACCTCGCCAACCATTAACCTGAGCTAATCCTGTAATACCAGGTTTGACTTTATGACGAAGCATATAACCCTGTATCAATTTTCTATATTGTTCGTTGTGAGCAACCGCATGAGGTCTAGGCCCTACGATTGACATTGAACCGAATAAGACATTAATGAACTGAGGTAATTCATCCAATGAAGTTTTGCGTAAAAACCCACCAACTTTTGTTACCCTCGTATCGTTTTTAGTTGCCTGAATGACCCGATCATCATTCTCCATTACTTTCATTGAACGGAACTTCCATACTTTTATAGCCTTCCCATCCATACCATATCTTATCTGCTTGAAAAGAATTGGTCCTGGAGAGGTTAGTTTGATTGAAAGTGCGATTACTGCCAGAACAGGTGAAATTAGGAAAAGGATAATTATCGAGAAGAATACGTCCTCTACTCTTTTAAATACCATATTTATTCCATTCAATGGTGTATCAAACAGGGGAACAACAGGGACACCATTAATTTCTTCCGTTCTTGATTGTAAAATGTTAAATGTTAAAATATCTGGAATTAGACTAACTGAACATGTCGTATCGGTTAACTCAGTGACAATTTTCATTAGTTTTTCATAATCACTCATTTTCGTCGCCAGATATATACGCTCAAGTTTTCCAGATTTAGCATCTTTAATTAACTTATCAAAGTTTCCAACATATGGCAAGCCATCTAGATTCTCAGGATGAACCTCGTCATATACCCCCACGACATTAAACCCAAGCCATGACTCTTCTTTGAACCCTTTTAATAATCCTAATCCCGTCGGTAATGATCCTGCTATTGCAACATTTCTGGTATTATATCCTAAATGTCTTAATACTCCAGTGCAATAACGTATAGCACATCTAGAAATTATCATTCCTATACAACTTACGAAATACCATTCAAGTAGAATCACCCCACCAACATGAATACTTGACACGAAATAAAGTAATCCTGTTGTGAATAATAAACTCAACGTCCAGTTCTGGATTATATGCTTAAGTTCAGTAGATAGTTTAACTCCGCGCCATGAACGATAAAAATCAGTGATACCACCAACCATTTGGAAAAAAGCCAGTGCAATTAGTGCAATTATTATATGCTGATAATCTAAGTTTTTCTGGTTTAAATAGACAACAAAGCCTAAACCTGAAAAAACAACAGAAATATCAGCAAACCTCTGTATCATCGAAATTATCGACGCATTTGTTTTCGGGTGTGCACGATGATAAGCCAAAGTATTTACTCCTGCCTAATTTTATATCCAGTCATAATTAATAATGAATAGTTTTATTCTCGCAGAACAAATCCCATTTAGACATAACATAGTTTTCAATTTCACTTTTAAAACGTTGCGTTGAAAAATACATTGCTCGTTGCCTGCAATTCTCTGGTAAAAAATTATCAGACGAACTTTCGAATTGATTAACTGCACCAATTAATGAATTGATATTTTGCTCTCCGAAAAATACCCCAGTAGGAGCTTCATAGCCCACGGGTTTAACTGTTTCTAATACTCCCCCTTTGCCATAAGCAATTACAGGAGTACCACATGCCATAGCCTCTACAGGCGTTATGCCGAAGTCCTCTTCAGCTGCGAATACAAATGCTTTAGCCTTTTGCATTGTACTCTGCATGACTTCATTTGATTGATAACCTAATATTTCTATGTTCCTGGCCGCTTTCGATTTAATTTTACCCATTTCACTACCATCTCCAATAACAACTAGCTTCTTATCTGGCATATGACTAAATGCCTCTACGATTAAATCAATGCGCTTGTAAGGAACCAATCGTGAAGCAGTAAAATAGAAGTCTTCTTTTTCATCTACAAGAGAAAAACGATCTACGTCGACAGGTGGGTAAATAACATCTGAATCACGACCATAAACTTTCTTAATTCTCCGAGAAATAAATTTTGAATTAGCAATTAAATGATCTACCCCATTTGCAGTTCTATAATCCCACATTCGTATTTTATGCAAAATTAAACGTGCTAATTTACCTTTCAATCCTCTATCCAGACCAGCCTCACGCAAATATTGATGTTGTAAATCCCAAGCATACCGTATGGGTGAATGAACATAGCTAATATGTAATTGATCTGGACCAGTTAAAATACCTTTCGCGACTGCATGACTGCTTGAAAGAATGATATTATATTTTGAAACATCAAGCTGTTCTATTGCCAATGGCATCAAAGGTAGGTATTTCTGATATTTCTCTTTTGCCTTAGGTAATTTTTGAATGAATGTAGTTGTTGCTTTTTTTCCATGAAAATACTTTCTATTTTCATCACTAATAAAATCAACAACTGAGAAAAGATCTGATTTTGGATACAGTTCAATGAACTCTGCTATGACTCGTTCGGCACCTGCATAGGTAACCAACCAATCAGCGACAACACCAATTTTTTTATTTTCTTGCATGACTTTCTTCCTAAAAAATAAGAATAGAGAGCCCTTCTGACTCTCTAAAATAAAATTTAACTACGAAGTAGTGTTAGGATAGAATTTGTATGCTCTTGCATCAGTTCAACATTACCTTTGGATTCAACGTTCAACCTCACAACGGGCTCTGTATTTGAACTTCTAAGGTTAAAGCGCCAATTTGAAAATTCCAGACTAATTCCATCTGTATAATCTATTGAGTTTGCCTTCCCCTCGTAGGCTTTAAGCACTCTTTCGATAGAACGTTGAGGTTCAGAAATTACACTATTAATTTCGCCAGAAGCTGGATAGGCATTAATTCGTTCATCAAGTAATTGTCCTAATTTTTTATTTTTTATACATAATAGTTCTGCAACTAATAACCATGGAATCATACCACTATCGCAATAATAAAAGTCGCGAAAATAATGATGAGCACTCATTTCACCACCATATATAGCATCTTCACTACGCATACGCTCTTTTATAAAAGCATGCCCAGTTTTTGACATTACTGGGATACCACCAGAACGAGTAACTACATCAATAGTGTTCCAACTAAGACGTGGATCATGGATGATTTTAGAGTTCGGATGTTTTTCTAGAAAAGCTTCAGCCAACAAACCGACGATATAGTAACCTTCAACAAATTGGCCTTTCTCATCAAAAAGGAAGCATCGATCAAAATCACCATCAAACGCAATTCCCATATCCGCCTTATACTTTAACACCGCATCAGAAGTGTCATGTCGGCATTCAGGCAATAAAGGGTTTGGTATTCCATTAGGAAATGATCCATCGGGATCATGATGAACCTTAACAATTTCAATAGGAACTTTTTCTTCCTTAAATCGTAACTCTATGGCATCGATAATATGTCCAGCTGCGCCATTACCCGAATTAATCACGAGTTTCAAAGGTCGAACAAAACTTTTAAGATCTATAAAAGAAATAATTTTATTAATATATTCTTCCACTACAGAAAGCTTCTGGTACCTCCCCCTTTTTTTATTATCTATTTCAGGAAAATCATTTAGCTCAGCCAGCATCTGGATGTTTCTTAGCCCTGAATCACCGCTTATTGGTTTAGAATCCTCACGAACTAATTTCATACCATTGTAATCTAGCGGGTTGTGGCTCGCAGTAACCTCAATCCCGCCATCTACTTGTAAGTGTGATGTCGCAAAGTAGATTTCTTCCGTTCCACTGAGACCAATATCTATTACATCGGTACCCGAATCTTGCAATCCTTGCGCTAATGCTAGTTTTAGGCTTTCACTTGTAAGGCGAACATCTCCACCTAATACCATCGTTTTTGGTTTTAGATATTGTCCGTACGCTCTTCCAATACGATAGGCAATATCCTCATTTAGCTCAGTACCCAATTTTCCACGAATATCATAAGCTTTGAAACATGTTAGTTCTTGTGCCATATTTTATATCCCTACTCAAAAGGTACCGTAATGGTCTTTTAAGCGAACAATATCATCTTCGTTTAAATAGCTACCTGATTGAATTTCCAAAAATTCCAGTGGGATTTTTCCAGGATTTTCCAACATATGCGTTGCACCAATAGGAATGAAGGTTGATTGATTTTCCGTTAACAAAAATGTCCTTTCTTCTAATGTAACTTTTGCTGTGCCAGAAAGAATGACCCAGTGCTCACTTCTATGGTGATGCTGTTGTAAAGAGAATTGGCCACCAGGCTTAACCACAACTCGATTCACTTTGTAGCTTTTTTCGCTAACAACTTTGTCACTATATCCCCACGGCTTATATGATTGCCTATGAACACGATGTTCATGCCTGTCGTTATTCTTTAAATACTCAACAACTTTTTTTACATCTTGAACTTTATTTTTATCTATAACTAAAACGGCATCTTTAGTACTAACGATAACTAGATCTTTTACACCAACACTTGCTATAAATTTCTCATCAGTATTGATATAGCACTCATGTGTATCATGAGTAAAAATATCACCAATCAATACATTATTCTGTTCATTCTTAATATTCACATCCCAAAGTGCGGACCATGAGCCAACATCATTCCATGAGGCATCTAAAGGGACGACCACTGCACTCTGCGTTTTTTCCATCACCGCATAGTCAACGGATTCCTCAGGACATAAATTAAAAATATCACTATTAACCCTGATAAAATCTTGTCCGTTATCTAAAAATGAGTGTTGCATCGAACTTTCACAGGCAATATATATGTCAGGTCTAAAAGAAGAAAGTTCATTTAGATATTTACTGGCCTTAAACATGAACATACCACTGTTCCAATAATACTGGCCAGAGTTTAAGTATTTTTGAGCAGTAGATAAATCAGGTTTTTCAACAAACCGATCCACTCTATAGCCAACTTTATCATCTGCTGATAAACATTCGCCTCTCTGAATATATCCATAACCCGTTTCAGGCGATTGTGGCACAATGCCAAATGTCACGAGCTCCCCTTGCTCTGCCAGTGGCAATGCTTGCTTTATCGCCTCATGAAAAGCTGTTTTATTTTCAATAACGTGATCAGCAGCTAGAACCAGCAGAATCGGATCCTCTCCTCTTACTATTGCACTGAATGCAGCTAAAGCAATCGCAGGAGCTGTATTTCGTCCAACAGGTTCAAGAATAATATTCTGGGATAGATGGTTTATTTTCCGTAACTGTTCTGCCACTAAAAACCGATGCTGTTCGTTACATATTACTAATGGAGAGTCGAATTCTAGTCCATTAAGTCGCAATACGGTTTCTTGCAGCATTGTATTATTTCCTTTAAGTTGCAAGAATTGCTTTGGATATAACTCGCGAGACATAGGCCATAGGCGTGAACCAGTACCACCGGCCATAATTACAGGAGTAAACATTTTTTTCCCTTCATATAATATGGTATTTACAATACACCAGTTAAAATTCAAACATGATAACGAGGTTTTTATTGCTAATCAGCGAATACAATCCATTATATTAATTAATTCTTTAGTTTTAAAATCCCAACTATTTTTCAATAGCAACGCATTATCTTTTGTATATTCTTGTTCATAATTCAATGCTCTTAAAAAGACTTGATACATGTTTTCTTTCGATTCGCTTTCATATCGGAAGAATAAATCATTATCTATATGATTTATATTTGAATATACCACACTCAGTCCACATGAATAGTACTCCCATAATTTCATAGGACTGCGACCTTTGTTTTTACCATTTTTCACTAATGGTAATATACCAACTTTATATTTATTGAGGATATCGGCAACATATTCATATTCCAACGCCCCCTTAAATGAAATATTTTTACGTTTTGATGATTCTATCACATTACGATCTTTTTTTTCAAATGGACCATATATGTCGAAGGATATATCTGGAAATTGCTCAGCGAAATAATTTAGACTGTCAAAAGAGAATCTATCGTCAAGGGCTCCTATATATACACAACCATTCCTTTTCATTTTATTTTTTATATAAAAAAATTCCGCATCATACCCATTCTCAATTACATAGATATTTTCATTTATTACATTACTGTGCCGTTTTATTAAGTTTTCTTTTACAACCTCTGAAGTACAAACTATACTTTCAGCTTTTTCTATAATTCTTTTTTCATAATAAGTAACTTTACCTCCTGACATCGAATAGTAATCATCAGTTGGTCTGTATACAAGTTTATTATATTTGATAAATGATAAGAGGGGATAAAAGTAAGGATAATCGCATATAACATAATCAAAAAATGGAATTTCTTTCATTTCTTTATTAAAGGTCCAGTATAGATTATTTACTATTTTGTTAATAGGATTTTTTTTAAGTGTTATAGGAAAAACTGAATTAAAAGATAAGTTATTAACAGTGTCATTAATTTTTTGAGTGCCAGTTTTCTTTCTTCTTAATATTTTATGTAACAAACTTATTGGCACACCTGAATAATATACATTATATCCTAACAAACTTAATTTATTTGCGTAATGATGACTACCGATTTTAAACTGAGAGCATGCACCTGTATGACTTAATATTAAAACATTCTTCATCCCCATATCTTCATCCCTATTTTAAATTTGAAATATCAAAAAAATAATAAAATGGTGTATATTCGTACCAAGAATAGAAATCCCAAAAATATAACCCTGCTGTTCCTCCTGCGAATAAACGCTGAGGGAAAAAGAAGCTTATTATTGCATACAGAGAAAAAATAAAAATAAATAATGCCGCTTTCTTTTTCACCAATGGATATAATATCAATGGTAATAGAAAGCCTGGAATTATTAAAAATAACCGTACTGCGTTAGGTAACATAAGAAAGGAAAGATTACTCAAACTACCCCAAAAACAGAAATTTAACACGGTTTTATTAAAATTATTTATATTCTGATGCTCTGAAATATCCTTTCTAAATATAAAGAAAATTAAAATAATTAAAAAATAAAACTTACCTACGCTCAGTGCCTGAGAAACAGCAATTCCTTGAGCAACCTCATAATAAGCAACTTTTTTAGCTATAAAATCTAGATGTAATGAGTTAAAAATAGCAGATACAGCGCCTGGGGAGGTGAAAACCGCAAATGAAAACAAAAGTAAAAATACTAATAAAATCAATTTTGATTTTGTCTTTAATGTCGCAGTGAGATGAAAAATAAGAAATATAATCAATGATGAAGTATGCACAAATGTTGCAAACAATAAAAACAACAATCCTTTTTTCTTTGCTCCGTCTGCCCAGTAGAATAACGACATAAGTAACAGCGGTGTAGCCAGCTCTTGACGTAGAAACTGTGCTAACATGCCAACTTGGAGTGCTAAAAGTGCAGCAGCTGAGATGATCCCTCGATATCTACTTTCAATCTTGGGCAATAAGAATGCAATAAGCCATACATAATATAAAAATAGAGTGGCCAACATGGAGTAAAACAGGACCCCACGAGGGGGTAAATTTTGAAAAAAGATATTTATTATATTAATATATACTACATAACCTAACTCTATACCAAGATCTGTACCGCCCCCCCCCCACTGCTGAGAGTAATATATTGGCATATATGTATTTATCAAGTCATCACTTATTCCATAACTAATCTGCCGTGACGCTGCAGTGAATAAAATCATCAGCAAAGATATTGCAATTACGGAATTTCTTATTAGTGGTACTCTTGAGTATTTTGTCAAAAGAAGCAAAACTGAAAAAAAGAACGCAATATGTGGGCTAAATGGAACTGTAAAAATAAAACCAGCAAATAGTAAAAACCATATAAAATCTACATTTAATATCTTCCAATCAGATTTTTTTATTTCCACAAATCAATGCCTCATAATAAAAAAGGTAATCAGTAAATTGATTACCTCTAATATTCAAATTTATATTTTAGTCTTTGTAACTATAATTATAGTTACTATAGCCATATCCATAATAACTACTAGCCTTCTTCACAACACCATTGAGAATACATCCTTTAACATGAACACCACTTTGTCCAAAACGTTTTATACTCACCTCAACTTCTTTAGGGGTATTTTGTTCAAAGCGAATCACTAATAATGTTGTTCCTGCATAATTCCCTGTTATTGCTGCATCGGTGACAGCGAGGATTGGTGGAGTATCGAGTATAACAATATCGTAGTTTTCGCTAGCCCATTTAATCAACTCACCAAAACGGCGATGCATAAGCAATTCTGCTGGATTAGGGGGAATTGCGCCACGAGAAATAAAATCAAAATTTGCAATAGAAACTTTTTTAACAGTGTCACTTAGTTCAGATTTACCTGATAAATAATCCGAAAGCCCATTGTTATTGGTTACATTGAATAGTTTATGCACATATCCCTTACGCATATCCGTATCAATCAGCAAAACTCGCTTACCTGTTTGTGCAATTATTGCAGTCAAATTTGAACTTACGAATGTTTTACCTGCATTAGGGCTAGCACCTGAGATCATCAATACATTATTGCGAGCTTCCATCATAGCAAAATGAAGACTCGTTCGTAACCCACGAATAGATTCAATAGCAAGGTCCGTAGGATTGCTAATAGCCAGGAAATCATGGATATTAACAGATTGGTTTTTGCGTAATCCTCGATTGCCAATTGTTTTTTTGGCAAATTCCTCTGATACCGGAATACTTGCATAAACACTAATCCCATTCTCTTCCAGCTGTTCAGGACTTTCTATACCATGGCGTAGAAATACTCGAAGTAATACTATCCCAACAGAAATAACCCCGCCTATAATAACCCCCATTAGTACAACTAGTATTTTTTTAGGTTTTACAGGTTTAGGTTCTGTAACGGCATTATCAATAATTCTGACATTACCAATCGCACTTGATTTCGCGATATTCAGTTCTTGTTGGCGATTTAATAACTGCATGTAAACCGCTCTTCCGGACTCCACATCACGACTTAAACGCAATATTTCTTGCTGAGTTTCTGGCATTCCAGATACCCGTTTGTTTAATTTTGCTCTTTCATCTTGTAATGTTTTACGTTTTTCCATCAGTGCTTTATACGTTGGATGCTCTTTTGTATAAAGTTGAGAAATTTCCGCTTCACGGAAAGTTAATTCATTTAATTGATTATCGACATTTACAATTTGATCAAGTACAGATTTAGCTTCCAAAGAAAGATCTACTGAATCATTTTGCTTCCTGTAATGATTCAATTTATCCTCTGCGCTATCAAGATCATTTCTAACTTTTGGCAGTTGCTGATTCAAAAACTCAAGACTTTTAGCATCCTGTGCAGCTTGACGAGCTATATTTTGGGCTAAATAATTTGTACTAATGCTATTGATAATTTTTTCTATTAGTACCGGATCAGGACCATTTAGTGAAAGAGTTAGGATACCTGTATCTTTGCCTTGGTCTGCAACTGTTAAAGATTTTTGTAACTCTGATATTGATTTCAAACGACTCACGTATGAGATTGTAAATATTGAGCCCGGCTTAGCATCGATACTATCAATTTTTAGCGATATACCATCCTCGACAAGTAATTCGCCAACATTTCCATTCAAATTTTTATTTTTATAAATAAGCGAATATTTATTCTTATCTTTCACTAACAGCTTGAGCTTTTCTGAATCACCATTAACATCTGCGATATTTAAATGTGAAATTATAATTTCCCCATCCCGCACTCCAGTTAACCGCCCCCAACCTTTTCCAAATATAGGGAAATGTTCCTCTTCAACACTTGTTTGTAAATTTAGATCATCTACAGTTTTTCCCATAATCATACGTGATTGCAGTAGAGCAATCTCTGGTGCTGACTGTGGTTGGCTATCAGGCAACATCTGACTCAAATTATTTAAAATAGCATTCCCTTGTCTCTGCTCCACCTGAATTAGGGCATCAGCTTGATATATGGGCGTAGAAAATATAGCATAAACCAGAGCAATCAAAGTAAAAATTGATATAACAGAGACTATTAGTTTCCTATGGTCTATAAGCTCACCAATTAATCTCCCTAAATCTATATCTTCACTCTCTTTATGTATGGGTTTATTCGTTGTTGATGACATTCATTGATTCCTGATTAATTACACACCCAACTTTTCGGCCCATAGCCGAGCGGCTTGTTCAATTAGCTGATATACCGAAGCAAAAGCTTCATCACTTTTACGATAGGGATCCGGAATTTCACGCTGAGCTAACCAATGCCCAAAAAGCATCGTTTTTCCTCTAACTTCTGGCGCAATTCGACCTATTTCTTCTAGGTGATATTTTTCCATGACCAGTATCAAATCATATTGTCGTCCAATGGATGATGTAAACTGTCTTCCTTTATGCCCTTCCAAAGAAATACCATGTTTATTTGCAATATTGATGGCACTGTTATCCGCGCAGCGACCGACCAATGCTCCTGTCCCAGCAGAGTCTATTTTTTTACTCGGTAAAATTTGACGTAAATAGCGCTCACCAATCGGTGAGCGGCAAATATTACCTGTGCATACAACTAAAATTGAATCGAACATTAGTTTGGCCATCTCTTAATGTAACGGATTGTCTCGGTCATATCATGAACCCCAGTAATAGTTGGTACAAGCTGAGAAATCACACGATTCCAGCGTACCAATGGGGCTGTAGTGACATAAACAATATCATATGGCTGTAGCTGGAATTCAGTCCCCAACACCATTGCTGAAGCATCCTGTGCATTAAGCTGATAAACGTTGGCAATCTTACCTTGTTTATCCCCTTTCATCTGACGAATAACAAAGATACCAGTCGCATCGCTCATAGCCTGTGATATGCCTTCCGCATTACCCAACGCCTCAGCAAGCGTCATGCCACTACGATCCATTTTCATCGTACTCTGCTTGCCAACTTCCCCCATAACGAAGACTTTCAGGTCGTCATTACGTGGAACAAACAGAATATCGCCGGGATAGAGCAGGTGGTTCTCGGTCAAATCGCCTTTTTGCATCAGGGCATACAGGGAGATTTTGGTATCTTTACCATTATGGGTCAGGACAACGTTGCGCCAGTCAGCATCTGGTGCAAGACCACCTGCAGCATTGATAGCGTCCATTACGGTTAATGGAATATTAGTTATCGGTTGCTGTCCGGATTTTGCAACTTCACCAGTTACATAGGCTTTTTGCGAACGGAATGCTGCAACACTTACATCAACCTGGGGACTTTCAATATAAGTCGTCAAACGACTGGCTATATCCTGACGTACCTGGCTAAGCGTCTTGCCCGCCACCTGCACCTTACCTATATAGGGATAGAAAATGGTTCCATCAGAATTCACCCAGTTACCGGTGTCACTGGCGCTACGGTACTGACCTGCAGGTGTTGTCAGCTCCGGGTGATCCCAAACGGTTACCATTAATACATCGCCAACCCCAATGCGATATTCATAACTTCGTAGTAAATTATCCAGCTGCGGGTTTGGACGAGCGAGTATGGTTTCCGGTCGAAGCTGATCGATAAGCCCCGGCGTCATCGGGTAAACATTTACCAGTTTATCCAAATCGTAATCACTGTCTGGAAGCTCCACCACGTTCTTACGTAGACTGTTTAATCCCTGACCAGGGACAATGGTACAACCCGATAAAAACCCAATCGCCAATGCTAATGCCGAAAATCTAACAATTTTTTTCTTCATAATGTCACATCATCAGTAAATCAAAATTTGCCAATTCCTGAGCAGCTGTCATCGCCGTTGCTTCCCTGCCGGCATATGGGGGAGTCTAAAGCTGACTGCGTCCCGCAGCACTACCACCCTCTCGCCCCTATTTTCAGCATTCAGCCTTATAAACTAAACGGTATTTCAATTCCTGCACTGGCCCCAACATCGTCGCTGTCGCTATTGTTAGCATCGGTGTACCAGAGCGAAGTATTTAAGCGAACCGACTGATAAACGTCACCGCTCCAGCCCAGTTGTACACCTTTCAACGTGTCCGAATGAGGGAATGCCTTGTTAATTGATTGATCTTTTGGATTCACCTTGGCATATGCAAGGCGCGTGCTCCAACGCTGATTATTCTCAGTAATCAGTTCTACCTTGCCTGCGAACAACTGACCATCCCCGCCCATCGCATCGCCCAGTGGATACCCTTGTTGGTAATAACCATCTTTGTAGATGTGGTGGGTATAGCTGTAATTGGTCCGGCTCATATTGGTACGTGTATCATGCGCTTCCACATACCAGTTAACCGCATCCTTACCCCAGCCGTGGTGCCCTTCAATCCCGCCAAGGAACATATTCGCCGATGGTAGGTAACCAGACTCATCCTCACCAACCATCTGCCCATAGAAACTCACTGGCCAGCCAAGAGTTGGTTCAAGTTTGAACTTAAAGTCAAACCCTGCCAGCTGGTTACCCGGTTCGTTATCTGTCCCGGTATTATCATGGCCAGTGAAGCCATCCCAGAAACTGCTGAATGATTGCGGGCGACCTTCCCCGCCCCACTGCATAATGCGCGATGCGCCTAATTCTAATGACTGAAACGGCGTAAAGGTGAAGCGTCCGCCAATAATTTTGGCATGGGGCACCGCGGTATATTGATTCATCTGACTAGCGGAGATTTGGTACTGCCATGGGCCCACCCAGCGCAGCCACCAGGTTTCCGGCGCCGCCTGCTCTGCCCGCTGCATCAGGAAGCCGGTCATCGGCCGCATCGCATCCCCGCGGATCAGGCTTCCTTCATAGCCCGGTCCCCACCACTGCGGAACCTGGCCAAATGAGAGCCACTGGTTCCAGAACTTCACTGCGCCGTAGGCGCCATTGGCGTTGAAGCGCGATCCGTTGCTGATCCGCTCTCCCCCTTCAACGTTGCCCTGGAGGTGTACGTCCCACCACTCGCCACTGTTGTTGAATGCCAGACCTAACGAGTTATCTGCCGGCTGCGTCTGGCCAAACCCCTGCGGAGTGCCCGGCTGGTCGGTTGAGGTGTAACCGGTGACCCGAAAATCAGCTTTTAAGGCAGACAGTCGCTGGTTAATACGGGCAAGCACCACTTGCTCAGAAGAATAGGACGGTTTGGCCTTTTTCAGCGCCCGGGCGATCTCTTCCTGGCTTAGCGGCCATGTCGAGAGGCTCAGATGAATGACTCCACGGTCGGAAAGCCAGGCAAGATCATTTCGCAAATCGTTGTCATTTACCACTAACCCAGCCGCGTAAACCTGGGCTCCCAGAGAGGAAAGCAACCCCAGCGTCACGGCAATGCGCGCAATTTTTATCATTGTACAAGATCCATTTTCAGCCCCGCTGTCGTATCTCAATGAGAATGAGGGGAATACCAAGATAGAAAGCGCTCGCGGCACCAGTAGACTTCACTGGGCAACACCGTCGAGGCAAGTACATTTACCCTAAGCTGCTTATCACCCTTATAACATCTGCCCAGCTCACAATGTAGGCGAATTTTATCATCCAGGCTATGGATGAGGCGGGAAAGTTAATGCACAGGCAATTTCAGCAGCCTATCCTGACCACCTTCAAAAGACACCAGATGAGTATGTTAGACACCTGATGATGATGCTCACCTAAGGCCAGGCGATAAAAACAGCCGTTTTACTATCGTCCATTGCGTGCTGCAGAGGGCGGTTTCAGCGACGCTACCGCCCCTGGCTTAACAGCTACCAGCGCACTGACTTCCTGATTGGCATATTTTATCGACCTGTAGATGAATAATTGGTCAGGCCTTATTTTAGCGGCGTTAAGTTTACGGGATTTCGGTCCCAATTGGGAGTCTTGAGACCGAATATCTGCCAATTAACGCCGCCCGGTGTTTTACTGGCAAAAAATAAGCGTGTTATCAATTAAGATTATTTACTGCTTTCGACTGGTGGACAGTCGTACGATGTTGTAATGTCAGTACACAAACACTTAACCATTTGTAAAAACAAACTTTTTTCACAAGAGCAAGTCCATTGAAAAATCAGATGATTGCGTGATAGTCAACTACAATTTCTAATAGTTTCCTGTTGTCTGGATATACAGTGAATCAGACCCAGGTGTTTTCTCAGCGCATTTAAGAAACGTCTTAGCACCGCTATATCCAGGCAAATATTCAATAACAATGTAGTAGCACTTCATTATTTCATAAATATGAATTATCAATTGACCGACATATAGTAGATTATTTTCTTATTTGTCTAATTAACCGGCTAAAACGTAATTTCCCCTGTAAAACAAATGGCGATTACCAGACTTGCTTATGCAAATCGTTTCGGGTAAAGGGTTTATCCAGCGGTCCCACCGCGGTGGCGATTTGTCCCAGCAGGGATTGAGTCGGTGCTTTACTGCCGCTGTGCAAAAGGATGAGCGGAACCATCACCAGGCATGCGACCCCGCCCCATGAGATATTTACGCTTTCCGCATGGATGGTACGTTTTTGCAGCAGCAGGAACAAAGCGCTGCCAGCAGCGCCGAGCAACAGGCCCGCGATCACTTCCGAAACAGAATGCGCATGGATGACCAGCCGCGAATAGCCCACTACGGCGGCCAGAACATAGCCGGTAATAACGGCCGCTTTACGCAGACCGACGGAGAAACGGGCGCTGAGCAGCCACAGGAAGATAGGCCAGAAGGCCGCGGAGAGCGCGGAGTGGCCGCTGAAGCCGGTATAATCCAGCTCGCGAATGCCCAGACCCCAGCCCATAAAGGCCAGTTTAGAGGCGCAGACGATAGCGCCGGTGATGCCGAACAGCAAACTCCACTGCCACGCCAGCAACCGCGACGTTTTACGCAGCATCAGGACAATAAACAGCGCCGCTGCGCTGGGCAGCAAAACGGTGCTATCGCCAAAAAATGAGATGAGTTGCCAGTTCATATACCTGTGATCCTTCGATGATGTCCACTGCCGTGCTCAGGAATTATCCGTAATGTCTGTACCAGCTCGCATGCCAATTCATTTCACATTTTTATGCATGCAAGTGAGATGTTTAAAGCGGAAACATGATCGCAGTCAAGTTTTATTTTTGGCTGACATTGATCGCTTTCCCTGTGCTTTAAGAATTGTCGCACTAAGTGACTATTCATAAAGCATTATTGCCGCTACTCCGACCATTGCACCACAGAGCCTAGAGACAAACTACCAGAAGTCTCCGAAGCCAGACGTTTCTTTACAATCGTTATAACATTCACGTTATGAATAATTTCTGCATAACGTTATGAGCGGCAGGACGAATGTTCTCGCCCCGCCGCCCGGCACTACGCTGGCAATCAGGCCAGCAATTTTTTAATACTTTCGCGGAATTTGGTGCCTTCTTTCAGGTTACGCATCCCGTAAGTAACAAAGGCCTGCATGTAGCCCATTTTCTTACCGCAGTCGTAGCTTTCGCCGGTCATCAGCATCGCGTCGACGGACTGCTTTTTCGCCAGTTCAGCAATGGCGTCGGTCAGCTGGATACGTCCCCATGCGCCCGGCTCGGTACGCTCCAGTTCGGCCCAGATATCCGCCGACAGCACGTAGCGCCCCACCGCCATCAGGTCCGAGTCCAGGGTCTGCGGTTCGTCCGGTTTTTCAATAAACTCGACGATACGTGCCACCTGCCCTTCGGCCACCATCGGCTCTTTGGTCTGGATCACGGAGTATTCGGAGAGATCGCCCGGCATGCGTTTCGCCAGTACCTGGCTACGGCCGGTCTCGTTAAAGCGGGCGATCATCGCGGCGAGGTTATAGCGCAGCGGGTCCGCAGTGCCGCCGTCGAGAATGATATCCGGCAACACCACCACAAATGGGTTATCCCCGACGACAGGGCGGGCGCAGAGGATGGAGTGGCCCAGGCCCAGCGGCTGCGCCTGACGCACGTTCATGATGGTCACGCCCGGCGGGCAAATGGCCTGCACTTCCGCCAGCAGCTGGCGCTTCACGCGCTGTTCCAGCAGGGCTTCCAGCTCGTAGGAGGTGTCGAAGTGGTTTTCCACCGCGTTCTTCGAGGAGTGCGTCACCAGAACAATCTCTTTGATCCCGGCGGCGACGATTTCGTCAACGATGTACTGAATCATTGGCTTATCAACGATCGGCAGCATCTCCTTTGGAATTGCCTTTGTGGCCGGCAGCATATGCATGCCTAGTCCTGCGACCGGAATAACCGCTTTCAAATTCGCCATATTCATCTTCACCTGTTTGGTTGCAAAACACGCGGTTTTGTAAAATTGTACATGTCACAAATCCATTGGAACTGATAATACACGGATACTGCCCGGGCATCTGCCCGCCAAATTCTTAAATTCACTGTCACGTAAAAGAATACACACAACTCCCTTTTACCAACAGTCAGAAGTGAGAATAATCTTATTTTCGTTCAGGTTATTCAGCGGCTCGTTCCTTTGCGCCGCGCGATGTGGCTGAGAGGCCCGTCTATCGGGGTCTGTTGGCCGCCGGCCCCGCCGCGCCGCGCGTATGCCTGGAAAGAATAGATAGAGATAATAAATTTCGCCAGGCAATATATTTCAGCATAAACAGCCGGATATGACGACATATTAGCCTGAATCCGCGGCGGTGAACTGCGATCCGCCCTATTCTGCACTCACTTCATAATATGAATTATGCCGGTTTTGTGAGCGGGCTTCGCGCTTCGCTTCTGCTCTGCGCATCCGCGCTCGCCGTGACGAACCGTGGGAGCGAGCCCTTTTGCCGACCTCGCTGAAACACAGCGGAAAAAGTTCTGATATCGGCAAGCTTATTCCATGGTCGCCGCCATGGTGTTATTTTTTCACTGTTCTTTTCCGGAACATAATTCTTATCGGTTCGCTTAATCCGCTGGAAATATATCCACCCACGGCAGGGCGATATCCGCGTCGTTATTGCATTTTAGACTCATCTTATCCATGATCGTGGTAACACATACCGCAGTCGTACAGGTTTTAATACATATGGAATGGATTGCCGATCCGTCAATCTGGGCAGGTCTCGTCACGCTGGTGGTTATCGAACTGGTGTTGGGTATCGATAACCTGGTCTTTATCGCTATCCTCGCCGAGAAGCTCCCTCCCGCCCAGCGCGACCGCGCGCGGATCACTGGCCTGATGCTGGCGATGGTCATGCGTCTCCTGCTACTGGCCTCTATCTCCTGGCTGGTTACCCTGACCAAACCGCTGATTGTTTTTCACGACTTCAGCTTTAGCGCCCGCGATTTAATTATGCTGTTTGGCGGCCTGTTTCTGCTGTTTAAAGCGACCGTCGAGCTTAATGAGCGGCTGGAGGGGAAAGACAGCGATAACCCCACCCAGCGCAAAGGGGCGAAATTCTGGGCCGTCGTGGCGCAGATCGTGGTGCTCGACGCCATCTTCTCGCTCGACTCGGTGATCACCGCCGTCGGCATGGTTGATCACCTGGCGGTGATGATGGCCGCCGTGGTTATCGCCATCAGCCTGATGCTGATGGCCAGCAAGGCGCTGACGCGCTTCGTTAACAGCCACCCGACCATCGTGATCCTCTGTCTGAGCTTCCTGCTGATGATCGGCTTCAGCCTGATTGCTGAAGGCTTCAGCTTTATCATTCCGAAAGGCTATTTATATGCGGCCATTGGCTTCTCGGTCATGATTGAAGCGCTTAACCAGTTGGCGCAATTTAACCGCCGTCGATTCCTCTCCGCCAATATGACGCTGCGTCAGCGCACTACCGAAGCGGTGATGAATTTGCTGAGCGGGCAGAAAGAAAAAGCTGAACTGGATGCTGACACGGCGTCGCTGGTCGCCGATCAGGATCAACATCCACTGTTTAATCCGCAGGAACGACTGATGATTGAGCGGGTGCTGAACCTTAATCAGCGCAGCGTCAGCAGTATTATGACGTCGCGCCATGATATCGAGCGCATCAACCTCAGCGCGCCGGAGGAAGAGATCCGCAGCCTGGTGGAGAAAAATCAGCATACCCGTCTGGTGGTCACCGGCGGGAAAGATAATGAAGATCTGCTGGGCGTGGTGCATGTTATTGACCTGCTCCAGCAGTCCCTGCGCCAGGAGCCGCTGGATCTGCAGGCGCTGGTGCGTCAACCGCTGGTCTTCCCGGAGGGGCTGCCGCTCCTCTCGGCGCTCGAGCAGTTCCGCCAGGCCCGCACCCATTTTGCCTTTGTGGTCGATGAGTTTGGTTCCGTCGAGGGGATTGTGACCCTCAGCGACGTGATGGAGACCATCGCCGGCAATCTGCCCAATGAGGTGGAGGAGATCGATGCCCGGCACGATATTCAGCATCATCAGGACGGTTCGTGGACGGTCAATGGCCATATGCCGCTGGAGGACCTGGTGCAGTACGTTCCGCTGCCGCTGGATGATAAACGTGAGTATCACACCGTTGCCGGTCTGTTGATGGAGTATTTGCAGCATGTGCCGCAGGTGGGGGAGACCATTGAGATTGACGGTTATACGCTGCGCACGCTGCAGGTCGACAGCCATCGGGTGCAGAAGGTGCAGATCGTCCCGCCGGTAAAGCAGGATGAGCTGGATTATGAGGTGTAATTCTCAGGCATAAATAACGGCTCGGGGTATCCAGGGTAGTAAAATTGATAGCCATGTATCCTGTTTAATGCCTGATGGCGCTTCGCTTATCAGGCCTACGGGATGGCGAACTAATCGGGGGATGACACCCACCGTATAATCCAGGCCGGGTCAGGCGTAGCCGCCACACTGCCTGATGGCGCTTCGCTTATCAGGCCTGCGGGATGGCGAACTAATCGGGGGATGACACCCACCGTATAATCCAGACCGGGTCAGGCGTAGCTGCCACACTGCCTGATGGCGCTGCGCTTATCAGGCCTACGGGATGGCGAACTAATCGGGGGATGACACCCACCGTATAATCCAGACCGGGCCAGGCGTAGCTGCCACACTGCCTGATGGCGCTGCGCTTATCAGGCCTACATTAAGTGGCGACGCAAACGGATGATATTGCGCACATCCCAGGCCGGGTCAGGCGCAGCCGCCACCCGGCATCATTGTGACATTACGCTTTGACGATAAACACAGCCCGGAAACTTCCGGGCCGCGGGGGTGGGAATTACAGCTTATCGAGCAGCTTTTTGGCATCGTTGCCGTCTTTGCTGCCTTTATTACGCTCAACCCAGTCGTTGAGGCGCTGCTTCGCTTCATCCTGCAGCTGTTTGCGCAGGATCTGATCGACCTGCAGACTGTAGCTCAGCGACTGCCACTCGCCGTAGATGCGCAGCGGGATAGCGGTCTGTTTCAGGCGGTCGATAAGCTTGCCCTCCCCTTTCCAGCCGCCGAGCACGCGCACGTTGAAGCGCATATCGCAGTTCTCTTTCTGCAGATCGAGCTGTCCTTCGCCGGTCATCGCCATCACGTCGGACTGTCCCTGCAGGCGGTTCAGCGTCACCAGCCCGTTATCCAGCGTCAGCCGGCTGCTCACGGAATCCAGGCGGGTGGCATTGTCGTAATTTTCCTGCGCCCGCACGTTGGTGCTGCGCTCCACGGCCTGCTGCACCAGCTGCTGGAAGTTCAGCCCTTCGGTGCGGGTATCGGCCATCTGGAGCTGAGCCTGTCCCTGCCAGTGGCGACGGAAATCATCGGCGTCAATGCGCGTTCCGGAAAATTCGCCGCTCAGCGACAGCTTGCCGGTCAGGTTTAAGGAATAGTTAAAGGCTTTGATCAGCGAACCGATCTCCACATTCTGCAGCACCGGCTGGAACGTCGCCAGCGGCGTGTCGCCGCGGGCATCCAGGGTGCCAGGGAGAGAGAGCTGCCCGCCGTCAAGATTGCCCTGCATTTTGCTGACCGTCAGCAGCCCCTGCTGGTTGCTGATTTCGCTCTGCACCTGGGTGAAGTTCAGACCGCGCCACTGCAGCTGGTCGGCGCTCAGGGCCATTCGGCCGTTGAAGCCGCGCAGGCTCTGGTAATCTTCGCGCTCATCGCTGTCGGCGATCACCGGGCGCAGCGGTCGCGTCTGACTCTGGCCCTGCTGACTGGCGCTACTGTCCGTCGCCGGCGACCTTTGCGCCAGCAGACTATCGAGATCGAGAGTGGTGGCGTGCAAATCCAGCGACCAGTCCGGGCGATCCCCCAGCACCACGCTGCCGCTGCCGGTAACGGTGCTGCGGTTAGCCATCAGATTCAGGTTGTCAAAACGCAGGGTCTTGTCATCTTCCTGCCAGCTGGCCTGCAGACTTCCCTGACCATTAATGCCGTCCGGTGGGAGCTCGGCGCCGCGCAGCTGCCAGCTAAGCTGGGTAAAGTCGGCTTTTAAGGAGTGCGGATAATCGCCGCCCTGCACGGTGGCGGAGAAGTTCAGCGCCAGGTCGCGCTGGTCGCGGTTCACCCGGCCGGAGAAATCCACGGTGGCCCGGTGATTCTCATCCTGCTCCATCTGCAGACGGATATCGCGCACGGTCACCTGCTCGCCGTTCTCATGCTGGAAGAAGAGCACGCTGTCGGCCACCTGCAGCTGACGCACATCGTAGGACCATCCGCGATCCTCCTGGGCCAGCGGCAGGGTGTTGTCATGCGGCACCACCGGCGCTGAGCTGTCGCGAACCGCCTCGGTTTTCGGGGTCAGCTGGATCACCGCGCCCTTGAGCATCACCTGCTTCACCTGCAGCTGATGCGAGAGCAGCGGCAGCAGCGCCACGTCGAGGCGCATATTGTCGGCGCGGATCACCGGCTCTTCGGCGCCTCTGGCGGTCAGCGTCATCCGTCCGCTGAGAATGCTGAGCTGCGGCCAGACGTGCCAGCGCAGCGGGCCATCAAGGTCAAGCTGATAACCGCTGCGCTCTGCCACCTCATGCACCATATAGGCGCGAAAATCGTTGGGATTGACCAGCAATACCAACGAGGTAAGCCCGGCGACAATGACCGCCAGCAGGATCATCAGCGTTGTCAGTATTCGTCTCATGGCACCCTCAGCAACACCCCGTTGACGTTATCAATCCTTGTCGATTCGGCTCGCCACCGCGCCCTGCTGGTCGCGATATTTGGCGTCTTCACGGCGGTTATACGGCCGGGCCGCCGGGCCCGATAACGGTTCAAAGCTCAGCGCGCCGATGGGCATCCCCGGGCGCAGCGCCAGCGGCAACTTGCCGGAGTTGTAGAACTCAAGCACGATGCAGCCGGACCAGCCTGGATCGATACGGTGCGCGGTAACGTGCACCATCAGCCCCAGGCGCGCCAGCGAGGAACGTCCGTCCAGCCAGCCTACCAGGTCGGCAGGCAGGGTGACAGACTCGTAGGTCACCGCCAGCGCCAGTTCGCCCGGATGCAGGAAAAAGGCCTCCCCTTCCGGCAGGACGATCTCTTCGCTCATCACCCGGTCCAGCGCGGCGCTGACCTCGGCCTTCGGGCCGCTTAAATCGATAAACGGCGCCGTGTGGCCACGGAAGGTGCGAAATTTATTACCCAGCCGTACATCAACCGTCGCGCCATTAATACGCTCAACGGGCGGACGCGGATTGATGGCGAGTCGCCCTTCATCCAACCAGGCTTCGATATCTCGGTCACACAGACGCATGGGCTTTCTCCTTATAAGGCTGCTTCCCGCACGCTTCGCGGCGGAGAGGGCAACAGGGCTACTCTTTGCACGTTACACAATTCGGCCAGGTTATTCAAAGAACTGACTGATTTTGGCCTTCAGAATATCAATAGCGATGCGGTTTTTGCCGCCGCGCGGCACGATGATGTCGGCATACTGCTTCGACGGTTCAATAAACTGCAGGAACATCGGGCGCACGGTTTTCTGATACTGGGCCATCACCGAGTCCATGGAGCGGCCGCGCTCGTTAACGTCGCGCTTAATACGGCGCATCAGGCAAATATCGAGAGGGGTGTCGACGAAAATAGAGAAGTTGAGCTCGTTACGCAGGCGCGCATCGGTCAGCAGCAGGATCCCTTCAAGGATAATCACCTTCTTCGGCTCGACGTGAATGGTGTTCGGCGTGCGGGTATGCTCGACGTAGCTATAGACCGGCAGTTCAATCGGCTGGCCGCTTTTCAGCATCTGCAAATGCTGGAACAACAGACTATGGTCCATTGAGCTCGGGTGGTCATAGTTGGTTTTGACGCGCTCTTCCATCGACAGATGACTTTGATCTTTGTAATAGCTGTCTTCCGGAATGACGCCAATATGTTCGTCGCCAACTTGTTCACGCAATTCGCGATAGAGAGTACTGGCGATAAGACTTTTGCCAGAAGCCGATGCGCCGGCGATGCCTACAATGACGCACTGATGGGACATATCAGTCATAAATTTTTGCGACCTGATTAACCTGGATAGAGATGGAGGGTGGCGGCGGACCGCCAAACGCGGCAATTATAGGGATTTCAGCGTCCCGATACCAGTGGTATGCGCCCCGGGCGGCTATTCCGCCGCCGGCGCCCAGTCATCGGTATACCAGATATGCAACAGCGCGTAGGATCGCATCGGCTGCCAGCGGCGGGCATAGCGGGCGATGGCGGCCGGGGTCATTCCCGGAAAGCGCTGTTTAATCAGGTAATCATCCGGCAAAAAGATATCTTTCGCCTGCCAGCCGCGCAGGGCAAAGTAGTTTGCCGTCCAGCGGCCAATCCCGGGCAGGGTCTGCAGTTGACGCAGCCCGGCGTCAATATCCGCCGGCGCCGTCAGGGGCAGCTCGCCGCTGAGCGCCGCCCGGGCGAGGT
>ERZ791923.613-NODE-613-length-49115-cov-3.601264_pt1 | contig 49115 bp, 36 predicted proteins | sample MGYA00510133_ERZ791923 | MGnify/ENA primary metagenome ERZ791923 (study PRJEB30046, sample SAMN00792106) | human gut metagenome | study: EMG produced TPA metagenomics assembly of the A metagenome-wide association study of gut microbiota in type 2... | reverse complement strand
GCCCGCGTTCCCGCCAAACCTCTTTCACTACGGTATCTCCGGCGACGCGCATCACCACGCTGTCGCGCAGCAGCAGCGTGTCGCCGCGACGTTCCACTATGCGGAGGGTGTCGCTCGTGGCGGTGCGGCTTTCCACCGGCACATAGACCTTCCGCGAGCAGGCGCACAGCAGCAACAGTGCCGGCAGCAGCGCCGGCAACGTAATTGGTTTTCTCATTTTCAGTGTGATTTTTAAAGTAATAGTGAACGGCCTCGGTGGCCTATCGTTTACGCTGCAAAGTTAGGCATTTCCCGCGATTTGATACCGTAATTTGCCCCGCGTTTTTAACAATTCGGCGACTCCGCGCGTTTTTTCTTTGGAGGATTGCGAAAAAAGGATTATATTTGCCCCTTGAAACCGCAAAGACAATGATAGAAGACCATATAATAAACAAGGAGTCGAACGAGCAGGCAGTGCTCGTGGGACTCGTGACGCAGCAACAGAGCGAAGCCAAATGCAACGAATACCTCGACGAACTGGCTTTCCTGGCCGACACGGCCGGCGCCGAGCCGGTAAAGCGTTTCATCCAGAAACTGGAATACCCCAACCCTCGCACATACGTGGGCAAAGGGAAGCTCGAGGAAATAAAGCGCTACGTGGAGGACCACGAAGTTGGTCTGGTGATTTTCGACGACGACCTCTCTCCCAAGCAGGTGCTCAACATAGAGCGCGAACTTCAGGTAAAAATCCTGGACCGCACGAGCCTCATCCTCGACATCTTCGCCAAGCGCGCGCAGACGGCCACCGCCCGCACCCAGGTGGAACTCGCCCAGTACCAGTACCTCCTGCCGCGGCTCACGCGCATGTGGACACACCTGGAGCGCCAGCGCGGCGGTATAGGTATGCGAGGCCCGGGCGAAACGCAAATCGAGACCGACCGACGCATAATCCTCGACAAGATTTCTCGCCTCAAGGAGGAGCTCCGCCACATAGACCGCCAGAAGAGCATACAGCGCAAGAACCGGGGCAAGCTCACGCGCGTGGCACTCGTGGGATACACCAACGTCGGTAAGTCAACCATCATGAACCTCCTGAGCAAGAGCGACGTCTTCGCGGAGAACAAGCTCTTCGCCACCCTCGACACCACCGTGCGCAAGGTGACCATCGACAACCTCCCCTTCCTGCTCACCGACACCGTGGGGTTCATACGCAAGCTCCCCACCCACCTGGTGGATTCCTTCAAGTCCACGCTCGACGAGGTACGCGAGGCCGACATCCTGGTCCACGTGGTAGACGTGAGCCATCCGCAGTTCGAGGAGCAGATAGAGGTAGTGGACAAGACGCTGCGCGACATCTGCGGCAAGCAGGAAAAACCCGTGATAATGGTCTTCAACAAGATAGACGCCTTCACATACACCCCGAAGGACCCCGACGACCTCACCCCCTCCACTCGCGAGAATATCCCGCTCGAAGACTTCGAGCGCCGCTGGAAGGCGAAGACCGACGGCAACTGCGTCTTCATCTCCGCCAAGGAGCGCATCAACATAGACGCCCTCAAGCAACTGCTCTACGAGAAGGCCAAGCAGATACATGCCGAACGGTTCCCGTACAACGACTTTTTATACCGGAAATATGACGAAGACGAACTCCTCTGAGCCGCGCCGGCTCCGTTGGTGGGAATGGCAGCAGCTCGAGCGGCAGGGCTGCCGTGCCGAAAGCTGGGACCGCGTCCTGGTCACCGACCTTACCGACCTCTCTCTTATCCGTAACGTGGTCTTCTCCGGCGACGTATCAATAGGCGCCCTCGGCGGCGAACGCGCGGAGGAGGGACTCGAGAACGTGCGCATCAACGGTTGCCGCATCGGCGACCACGTGTGGGTGCGCAACGTAGGCGGCACGCTGAGCGGGTGCATCATAGAAGACCGCGTGCAGATAGAGAACCTGGACCGTATAGAGTTCGAGACCGAGGCGCAGTGCGGGCTCCTTAGCTCCGTATCGGTGCTTGACGAGACCGGCTCCCGTCCCGTGAAAATCTATCCCGGACTATCGGCGCAGATGGCATGGATGGCGGCGCATTTCCCCAAGTGGGCCGACGACGTGCTCTCCGACCTCCTGCTCGACAAGTTCGGCTACGACCCGCTACCCTCCGTCATCGGGCATGACGCCGTTATCCGCGACTGCGGCCCGATAGTGAACGTCCGCGTGGACCCCGAAGTGCACATAGAGGGCGCCCGCTCGCTGCGCAACGGCATGATAGTCAACAACGCGCCGCACGGCCGGGCGATGGCTTACGTCGGCCCGGGCGTAGACGCCGACCACTTCATCATAGAGGACGGCCGCGTGGACTCCGGCTCGCTGCTGCGCCACTGCTATGTGGGGCAGGGAGTGGAGGTGGACAAGGGGTTCACCGCCCACGACACCCTCATGTTCGCCAACACCTCGCTCGAAAACGGCGAGGCCTGCGCCGTCTTCGCCGGGCCCTACACCGTCTCCATGCACAAGTCGAGCCTGCTCATCGGCTGCGAGACCTCCTTCATGAACGCCGGCTCGGGCACCAACCAGAGCAACCACATGTACAAGCTCGGCCCCGTGCACTGGGGCATAATGCAGCGCGGAGTCAAGACCGCCTCCTCCTCTTATGTAATGTGGGGAGCGAAAATCGGCGCTTTCTCGCTGCTCATGGGTGTCCACAAGAACCATCCCGACGCCTCCGACTTCCCCTTCTCCTACCTCTTCGGCGACGAGAAAGGGAGCACCACCGTGGTGCCGGGGATGATGCTCCGCAGTTGCGGACTTACCCGCGACGAGAAGAAATGGCCCACGCGCGACCGGCGCCTCAAACGCCGCATCCCGCTGCACGACCGCATCAACTTCACCGTCCTCAACCCCGCCACCGTCAGCCGTATGCTCCGCGCTTTCCCCCTTATCGACGAGCTGCTGGGGCGCGGCGTGGACGACGACCTCTACATACGCCACAAAGGGATGAAATTCCGCGCCTCGGCGCTTGACCGCGCCAAGAAATACTACGAGCTGGCAATAGCCCACTACCTCCAGGCACGCCTCGGCGACGCCCCTTTCCCCGAAGACAACGGCTCCATGCCGGCCGACACGCAGTGGATGGACGTGGCCGGGCAGATAGTGACGGCCGACGACGTACGGCGCGTGCGCGAAGCCGAATCGCTCGAAGAGGCCGAAGCCGTCTTCTCCGAAGCATACGAACAGTTCGCCGACCGCGAACTGCGCTGGATTGCCGCCGTTTTCTCCGAAAGGTGGAAAGACCGCCGCGAGCTAATGCGCGAGTTCTCGGACCGCTTCCTCAAGATGGTAGAGGAGGACCGCCAGGCCTACCGCCGCTCCCTCGACGAGGAAAACGCCATGCTCTCCTCCCCCGACTGAGGGACTCTGCCGCCCCCGCCGCGACATATATACCCTGCCAAACACAGAAGCCTCCTTCGGGAGGCTTCTGTGTTTGGCGTGCGCGGAGGTTCTTGTCAGCGATAATCCGAGATTTTGCCGTCAGTGACGCGGAGGCGTTTGGTGCATTTGATACCCATGTCGAGCATCGAGACCTTGTACCAGCCGTCCCCTTCGGGTGTCACTGAGTTCACTTTTGAGGGGCCGTCGCCGTCTTGCGCCCCGGAACGGAACTCCCACGCGGCATATCCGCCGTCGTCGTATTCGTTGGCCGCGGCCAGCCGACTCAGCACTTTCGCTGTGCATACCTTCTTAAGGTATCCGGCGTTCGGCCCTCCGAATACGCATTTTGAATACAGCGACTTAATCAGCGCTATGTCGGCGGCAGAGGTGTCTTCCTTTACCGGCTCGGCGGCCGCGGAGGGCATCGTGTCTTCAGCGGCGGGGGCTGCCTGAAGCGGAGCCGTGTCTGTAGCAGATGTTTCACGAACCACTGTGTCAGCAGCCGGAGCAGTGCCGGTCCCGGATGCCTGTTTGTTGCCGCACGATGCCAGGACGGCGGTGGCCGCCAATCCCACAATTGAAATAAACTTAGTAATTCTTTCCATTGCTGAGTAGGGTTTTATTTATAGTTATTATCGTCATACAGGGCATTCTCCGGACCTCACAGGTCCGGATGTGCTAAGCCTGCAAGACGGTACTCAGGCAATGTTTTCTCAAGATATCCGGCGCCGGGAACTGTGGTTCCGTTGCGCGGGGAGGGGAAAGAACGCCGTCCCTTCACTTTCCATAGCTTTTGAAAGCATGAAATTGCTGTGGTGAAGAATATTTCCCATGAGGGGCTTACACCTCCCATTTGCACTGCAAAGTTAGCATATTATTTTCAATCCGCCAATTTTGTGGCAATATTTTTCCCGGACTTCCCCGAAAAATGAGTAACTTTGCACATCCGAAAACAGGTGCCGGGGCCGAACCCCGACACCCAACACCAACATAAAGAGAAACATCATGTTAAAGAAATCAATCGAAGAAGCCATCAACAACCAGATTAACGCAGAGTTCTGGTCAGGCTACCTCTATCTCTCCATGTCAATGCATTTCGAAGCCGCCGGACGCCCCGGCGTGGCCAACTGGTTCAAAATCCAGTTCCAGGAAGAACTCGCCCACGCACAGATATTCATGAACTACGTGAACCAGCGCGGCGGCCGCGTGGTGCTCCGGCCAATCGCCGAAGTCCCCACCGAATGGAAAAACGAGGCCGATGCTTTCGAGGCAACACTTGCCCACGAGCAGAAAGTCACTGCCCTGATCAACGACCTCTTCGCCCTGGCAGAGAAGGAACACGACTACGCCACACGCGAGAAACTCAACTGGTTCGTTTCCGAGCAGGTGGAAGAGGAAGAAACAGCACGTCAGCTCCTGGACACCTACCGTCTGATAGGGGAAAACGGCAACGGCCTCTACCAACTGGATCGCGAGCTCGCCTCCCGCACCTTCAACACCCCCTCGCCCCTCGCCGCCGAATAAAAGGCACGAGAAAAGAGAACTCAGCCGCGCCCCTACGCGACGCGCCGACAAAAAAGCCAAGGCCCGAAAGCCCTGGCTTTTATTTTCGTTATCTGGGGGATTGCGATTACTGGCCTACTGTCCAAGTGAAGGTATAACCGTTCTTCTCTACACTGCACGGTACGTATGTGCCGGTAACAGGAGCAAGAACAGGATTAGGTTCTTCAAGATAATACGGTTTGCCACTGAAATAGCCACCCATAACTTTTATCGAACCAAGAGGCTTGTTAACGTCATCATCACCGCATACTATGCAGCTCAAACCTGCGGCAATAGGGTTCCATTCATTTGCACCATAGAAATATCCATCATTGATAATTACATTCGAACCGTCAGTAGAGTATACACAATAGAATCCGTCTTTAACGCCTTCTGTATTGTGTGTCCGGAAGAAGCCTCCATTAATTTCGACAGTAGATTTATCCAAGGCAGAAATAATACCTTGTATTCCGGTGAAATTGCCATCATTGATTACTATTTTAGCATTTTCACCTTCAGTTTTTATACCGTATGACCACGCTGAGTTGCCATTCGGATCTTTGTTTTGATTGGTACTGGTAAGATTCATGGTACCACCTTCAATTGTAGCATTTCCATAGATATATAATCCTGTGCAAGCTGCATTAATGGTACCGGAATTGAAATTAAGGGTACCACCGGCATTTACCGTTATTGCACTACCTTTATAAACAGTTGTAGTATTAAAAGTCGGGCCGTCAACATTCAGCGTACCGTTGGTATCGACTATTCGGTTGTCACCTGATAATGTGCCGTTGCCGGTGAGATTGAGCGTCTTTCCTGCGGCTACTATAATATTAGCCTGATTATTGGTACGTGCCGTTGTCACGGTTACCCCCTCGGGAACGTCGATTGTAATATCGTTATTGATAGTCACATTTCCGGATTCCGCAAGGCTCATATCGGCGGTCGGGCGGATTACGTCTCCGTCCTGCGCGTTTTCGATTGCCGAGGTGAATTCCTCTGCCGTTGCGGCGAAGGTTATCTCCTTATTATACTCGCCGGCGAAAATCGGGTCGATGGTCACGTTGAAGACTTCGGGGTTCGTCAGCAGCGCGCCGTAGATGTTCGTGCGGTAGTTCATCTGAACCGGCACGTTGGCGTAAGTGGCGAAACCGGCATTTCCGTTGGCGTAGAGCGATACGTCGACATTCGTCTTGTTGGCAGCGGCACCGTCGCCTACGAGCACGTATATCATCGACAGGTATTGAAGCTTATTGCCCGTATAGCCGGTGATTGCCGGAAAGTCTGTCGCCGAAGATGCGGCGTTGGACGTCGTGGCCGTAACGGTGCCGGTGGGATTGCTCACGATTCCGCTCTTCAGGTTGATTTCAGTAGCCACGCCGCTGACGGTGATTCCGAACGAGTCGCTGCCCCCGGCGTTGGTGTAGGCCTGCAGGTCGTTGGTGCCGACGTTGATCTGCGCGAACATACGCTTCAGTTGGATGGCCTGGCTGTTCGTGGCGTCGCCGGAGGTGACCGTCTTCGAGGCAAAGAATGCGTCGCAGGCGTCGTTGTAGTTCTGTACCGTGGCGCCCTCACCTTCTCCGTAACCGACTGTCAAGGTCTGGCCGTTCTCAGTGTACGTATAGTAACGGTTGGTCTTGTCCTGCGACCAGAAAACCAGGTCGTACTGTTTGTTTTTCACAAGGGGCACTTTCACCGTGGCCGTAAGACCGTCGGAGGCAAACTGCTCCACGGTCATCCCTTCGGATGTCACGCCGTTGATGGAGGTGAATAGGGCTTTCTCCGTGTTGCCGGCCTCGTAGATGGCAACGTTGAGTTCCTGGTTGGACGGGGCGTCGCCGAACGAGGCTCGCGTGCCGAGGTCGTCGGGAAGTTTCACCGAAAAGACGGTCATTCCCCCGTCGCCGCCGTAAGGGGCGTCTTCGTTTGAACATGATGTTACGGCGAGCATCGTCCCTGCAAGCAGGGCTGCTGTAGAAAGATAATGTTTCATATAAAAAATTTTAATTAGTAATTGTGGATTTTTGCCTTCGGAATTATGAGACTTAACTTTTATGGAGTTAAATCAATAATTCTTCATTTACGCCGACAAAGTTAAGCAAAAAAATCCGTTTTACCCCCCAATTTTGTTAATTTGTGTTAAAATGGCAAAATTATGAGACGGAGGCATTCTTGCCTCCGCCCGGAGTCGCGCCAGCGGCTAATCCACACTCACTTGCCCCCTGCCTCACTTCTCGCGGCGGAAGACTTCCAGCAACAGGTCGAGGAGTGTCTGCCGGTGACGGTAAATCTGATAGCCGATGACGCAGGCCCATACTAATACCATTATGTTCATAGCGGAATAGATTTTATTTGTTTCGGTATCATAACAGACGGATGCCGTCTCCGGTTTCTATCACCTCCCCGAAAATTATCTATACCCTTCCCCCCGAAGCAGCAGCAAAGGTAGCGGGCTTATCTGCCCCACTCGCCTTATTTGGCCTATTTGGCTTACTACGCCTATCCGGCCTATGCGCCTTGTCTTTCTAAACCTTGTCTTTCTAAAATAGCAAAGCAGCGGCCCCGGAGTGGGGGTCGCTGCTTTATATCGGGTAATGGTTGATTCGCGTGGAATCAACCTTTGTTAACGCGGGTTTGTTTTTCAGCCTTTCTTTTCCTCTTTCTGGAGTTGCTCTTTGAGGGCCTGGAGGGCGCTGAGGTCGCCGAGGGTGGTCTTTTCGATCTGCGGTGCCGCTACGGTCTCTTCGTCGTTGTTGTTATTGCGACGGTTGTTGCGGCGGGCGGCGCGGTTGGCACGGGCTTCGGCCTTGTTGGCGTCTTCGGCGATGCGGCTGTGGCTCAGGATGATGCGGCGGTTGTCTTTGTTGAACTCGATTACCTTGAAGTCGAGCTCGTCGCCGGCCTTGGGCTGTGTGCCGTCTTCCTTGACGAGGTGTTTGGGAGTAGCGAATCCTTCTACGCCGCCTTCGAGGGCGATGACGGCGCCTTTGTCCATGACATCAACGACTTTGCCTTTGTGGATGGAGCCGACGGTGAATACGCCTTCGAACTCGTCCCAGGGATTGGGTTCGAGCTGTTTGTGGCCGAGGCTGAGGCGACGGTTGTCCTTGTCGATTTCGAGCACCTGCACTTCGATGTCGGCACCGGGCTGGATGAACTCGCTGGGGTGTTTGATTTTCTTTGTCCAGCTGAGGTCGGAGATGTGGATGAGGCCATCCACGCCTTCTTCGATTTCCACGAATACGCCGAAGTTGGTGAAGTTACGCACTTTGGCGGTGTGGCGGCTGCCGACGGCATATTTTGTCTCGATGTTCTCCCAGGGGTCGTTCTTGAGCTGTTTGATGCCGAGGCTCATCTTGCGGTCTTCGCGGTCGAGGGTGAGGACCACGGCTTCCACTTCGTCGCCGACTTTCATGAAGTCCTGGGCGGAACGGAGGTGCTGGCTCCAGGACATTTCGGAAACGTGGATGAGGCCTTCGACACCGGGCTGAACCTCGACGAATGCACCGTAGTCGGCCATTACCACTACGCGGCCATGGATATGGTCGCCAACCTTGAGGTTGGGGTCGAGGCTGTCCCAGGGATGGGGCTGGAGCTGCTTGAGGCCCAGGGCGATACGCTTCTTCTCGTCGTCGAAGTCGATGATGACGACCTTGATATCCTGGTCGAGCTGTACCACTTCCTTGGGGTCGGAAACACGTCCCCAGCTGAGGTCGGTGATGTGGACGAGGCCGTCCACGCCGCCGAGGTCAACGAACACGCCGTAGGGGGTGATGTTCTTGACTTTGCCTTCGAGTACCTGGCCTTTTTCGAGCTTGGAGATGATTTCTTTCTTCTGTGCTTCGAGTTCGGCTTCGATGAGGGCTTTATGGCTGACTACCACGTTGCGGTATTCCTGGTTGATTTTCACGACCTTGAATTCCATTGTCTTGTCGACGAATACGTCGTAGTCGCGGATGGGGCGCACGTCGATCTGCGAGCCGGGGAGGAAGGCTTCGATGCCGAATACGTCGACAATCATACCGCCCTTTGTGCGGCTCTTGACATAGCCCTTGATGATTTCGTCGTTTTCGAGGGCCTTGTTGACACGGTCCCAGGAGCGTGTCTGACAGGCTTTGCGGTGGGAGAGTTTCAGCTGGCCGTTCTTGTCTTCGAGTGTCTCGATGAAGACTTCCACCTCGTCGCCTTCCTTGAGGTCGGGGTTGTAACGGAACTCGCTGACGGGGATGATGGCGTCGCTCTTCATGCCGATGTCCACGCGCACTTCGCGTTTCGTGATGGACTTGACCACGCCGGTCACCACTTCGTTGTCTTTAGCTGTCTTAAGAGATTCGTCGTAGGTCTTCACCAGATCTTCGCGGCTCTTCGAACCAGCTTCTGTGCCATTTTCGTAGGCATCCCAGTCGAAATCTTCGATGGGAGATGTGAATTTATTCAATTCGCTCATTAAAAATAGTTAATAATTATGTTAATAAATCTCGTGTCCGCGCATTATTCCCTAAGGCACAATGCTTTGGACGGTGCAAAGTTAGCAATTATTTCTGATATACAAACTTTTTTACCGTTTTTTCTTTGCAATAAGTATTGCCGCCGGGTTAAAACCAGCCTGCCGACGATTGGTGTTACCGGCAGCGAATATCGGGGCCGACTATAAACCGGCCCCGGTTATTTTACTTGCCAAAGGTAGCCGCAGAGATACAGCATCCCGTTACGGCAGTCATATATCAACGGCTGCTTGGCTCCATTTTCGGAAGACATCGAAGTATCCGTCACGGAATAAAAGTCGCCGCCATAGCTCGCTATACGGCCGCTCCCCCAGTCCAATGTGCCGGAGCCGCCCATTCCCTGCATCTCGATGGACGCCAACCGGTATGCATATCTGAGCACTCCGTTATCATCCTATATTTCAAGAGAATATGCAATATCCCGGGGTTCGCTCTCCGCAAAGACAAAATCACGGTTTGCGAGAGCATCCGTCACCGGACACGGCTCCAACATGCTGACATACCGCGTAGCAACGTAACCCTGGCGCCGCACTTCCTCGAAATTGTCGTCATAATCTTTGAAACTTACACGGGTCCACTCGTCACCCGGCTCGATGACTTCCGCCACGTCATATCTCGTCAGCGAAGAAACCTTTGCACCTGAGTAATCCGGTGCATTTCTCACATTGAGCTTATCTGCGTTCACATAACAATAGTGCTGACACCATGCCGCAAAAGGCGCTGCTGACAACAGTACTGATAATAAATATTTTACTTTCATGAATCAAATGGATAAAGAGATTCTGGGATAATTTTGGATTTACAGGGATGTCCCGGGACATAAATCCGCGTTCAACCGGAAGGTCAGAGGGCCACTTTTACGGTCAGGGAATTGATTTTCACTATATAGACGCCGTGGCCGGGGATGTGAAGCTGCGAAGTGCCGGCCGGTAGCGTGTCGGAGGAAACGAGCTGTCCCAGGATTGTGTAGACTTTCACCGTCATGGCCCTCGAGCAGGTCACCACGATTGTGTTCTTTGCCGTCTTTATCTCCACCTCGGAGTCGCGTGCCACGGCGCGCGCGTCGCTGCGTTCGGTGCGGAGGGTCTCCCAACTGCGTCCGGCGGCAAAGGCGGGGACTGCCGCGCACATCAGCGCGCAGCTCAACAGCAGGGGATACAGGAGACGACGTTTCATTTTCATGCCTTAGAGGTTTTCGCTCGCAAAATTACAATTTATTTTTCATATTAGACGCACGTTTACCGAAAAAGTTACATCACCGCGCGCTATTTTTCCATAAAAAAGCCGCAAACCGGCGCAAGTACCCCTATTTCGCGCATATGGCTAAAATTTTTCCTCTTTATTTTGCGCGTATTCCAACTTTCTTTATTACCTTTGCACCACAAGATTAAATCTAACATACCAAATGAAAGAAACAGACATCGACTGGGGCAATCTGTCATTCAGCTACATGCCCACCGATTACAATGTGCGTTGCACTTACAAAGACGGCAAATGGGGCGAGATCCAGGTATCCGACTCCGAGTATGTACCCCTCCACATCGCCGCTTCCTGCCTGCACTACGGCCAGGAATCGTTCGAGGGACTGAAAGCCTTCCGCGGCAAGGACGGCAAGATACGCATCTTCCGCATGGAAGAGAACGCCAAGCGCTTCATCCGCAGCGCCGAGGGCATCTCCATGCAGCCAATGCCCGTAGAGCTCTTCTGCGAGATGGTACGCAAGGTGGTAAAACTCAACGAACGCTTCGTACCCCCCTACGGCTCCGGCGCTTCGCTCTACATCCGTCCCCTCGAAATAGGCACAACCGCCCGCGTGGGTGTGAAACCCGCCAGCGAATACATGGTTATCATGCTCGTGACACCGGTAGGACCCTACTTCAAGGACGGTTTCAAGCCGACACGCGTTTGCCTGAGCCGCGAATACGACCGTGTGGCTCCCAAGGGCACAGGCTCCATCAAGGTGGGCGGTAACTACGCCGCGTCGCTCGTAGCCGGCGAAAAGGCCCACGAGCTCGGCTACTCCGTAATGCTCTACCTCGACCCCAAAGAGAAGAAATACCTCGACGAATGCGGCGCCGCCAACTTCTTCGGCATCCGCGAAAACACCTATATTACTCCGGGCAGCCCCTCTATCCTCCCCTCCATCACCAACATGTCGCTCCGCGAGCTGGCCGGCGACCTCGGCCTTAAGGTGGAACAGCGCCACATCGGCCTCGAGGAACTCGGCACCTTCGAGGAAGCCGGCGCGTGCGGCACCGCTGCCGTAATCTCCCCCATCGCTGAAATCGACGACCTCGATACCGGCGACAAGTACACCTTCGGACAGCCCGGCGTGGCCGGTCCCTGGTCCACGAAGCTCTACGACGAACTCCGCGGCATACAGTGCGGCGACCGCGAAGACAAGCACGGCTGGGTAGAAGTACTCGACTAAGAAAAACATTTTTTAAAATTTTTTAGGTTAGGAGGGGCAGCGCCACGCAGGTGCTACCCCTCTTTCTCCAAGGGCTGCAGGGACGCGGAGCGGGCGGCACGTGGCTAATCGCTACTGGCGACGCCAGCTTTTGTAAACGTGTGCGAGCCTTGCCTCGCGGCAGAAGCATCCCGCAGACGCGCTATCTTAACTAAGCCTAATTCCCCTGATTCTCCTAAAAACCGACTCCCATGAACCGAAACGAACAGCTGGCGCGCCGCGTCATAGACTGCTTTTATCCCGCGGGGGAACTCCGCGACCTCCTTTGGACACATTCACGCGCGGTGGCAGACAAGGTCCTGAACTGCCTCAAAAAACGGAATATGGCAGGCATAGACCCCGGCACGGCGGAACTCGCCGCCCTCCTCCACGACATCGGCATAATCCGCACCGACGCACCCTCCATCCACTGCCACGGCACTCTCCCGTACCTGGCCCACGGCATGGCGGGGGCAGCCATGCTCCGTCCCCTGGGCCTCTATCTTTGCGCCGATGTCTGTGAGCGCCATACCGGTTCCGGACTCACCGCAAAGGAAATCCGAGACCAGCACCTGCCGCTCCCGGCCCGCGACCTTACGCCCCGCACCGCCGTGGAACGCCTCGTATGCTACGCCGACAAGTTCTTCTCCAAGACGCCCGGCCGTCTCACAGAAGAGAAACCCCTGGAAAAGGTACGCGCACAGATGGAACGCTTCGGCACCGCAAGCCTCGACCGCTTCGACGCCCTGCACCGCGAGTTCGGATAAAAAAGAAACGAAAATTTCCACTGTAAATTTGGGAGGTATTCACTATTATTACTAACTTTGCAGGTTGAAACACCGGTTGCACATCGCCGCGCGGAACGTCCGCGGCCTCCGGCACACGTCGCAACCACTTGATAATACGCATCTTGAGGCGAACTGTTATATACCTTCTCATCGTCATAGCGGTGGCGGTAGCCTACGCCGGCTACAGTTCCATGGCGCCGCGCCGTGCCTCCGACGGCATCTTCCCCGACTCCATGGAGACACCCGACTCCGCGGCCCTCAACGCCGCGGACACCCTTCCCGTGCCCGAAGAGACCGTAGACGAGACCACCGAAGACATCCACGAGGAGGGGTTCATAACAGGCGACACCCTGAACCGCGACACCATCCTCAAGCGCGAGACCATCTCCGTAATCGACCGCCGCAAGGTGGACATCGAGGACGTCGTGACATTCCACGCCTCCGACTCCCTGGTAATGTTCGGCCAGAACAACGCCTTCCTCTACGGCCAGAGCACCGTGGAATACGCCGACCTCAAGCTCAACGCCGACAACATACACATGGAGATGGACTCCTCGACGGTCTACGCAACGGCGCAGCTCGACTCGGCCGGCAACCCCATAGGCCAGGGCTTCCCCGTATTCTCCGACAAGGGTGGCACCTACGAGTCCAAGAGCATGAAGTACAACTTCAAGACACAGCGCGGATACATACGCGACGTAGTCACCGAGCAGGGGGAAGGATACCTCGTGGGCGGCGCCACCAAAAAGATGGAAGACGGCACCTTCTATGTGGCCGACGGCCGTTACACCACCTGCGAGGACCACGACCATCCACACTTCTACTTCCAGCTCACCAAGGCCAAGGTAATCCCTAAGAAGAACATCGTCACCGGACCGGCTTACATGGTCCTTGCCGACGTTCCCCTCCCCATAGCGCTGCCCTTCGGCTTCTTCCCCTTCTCCAAGGAATACAGCAGCGGCGTCATCTTCCCCTCGTTCGGCGACGACTACAACCGCGGCTTCTACCTGCGCGACGGCGGATACTACTTTGCCCTGAGCGACTACGTGGACCTCGCCCTCCGCGGCGAAATCTACACCAAAGGCTCCTGGGGACTCTCCGCACACTCCACATATACGAAGCGCTACAAGTTCAACGGCTCGTTCGACATCTCATACATCTCCACCGTCTCCGGCGACAAGGGAGACCCCGACTACACCAAGCAGAACAACTTCCGCGTGCTCTGGAACCACACCATGGATTCCAAGGCAAACCCCAACATGTCGTTCTCCGCTTCGGTGAACTTCACCACCTCGGGCTATACCCGCAACGACCTCAACACCTATTACAACAACTCCTTCACGGAGAACACCAAGTCGTCGACCGTCAACTTCACCTACCGCTTCCCCGGCACCAAGTGGAGCCTTTCCACCACCGCCAACATAGCTCAGCGCACGCAAGACTCCACGCTGGCCGTTTCGTTCCCTAACCTTACGGCCACCATGTCGCAGACAGCCCCCTTCAAGCGCAAGAAAGCCGTCGGCGGCGAAAAGTGGTACGAGAAAATCAAGCTCTCCTACTCCGGACAATTCCAGAACTCCCTGACGGCCCGCCAGGACCAGTTCTTCAAGAAAAGCCTCATCAAGGACTGGCGCAACGGCATGAAGCACTCGGTGCCCATTTCAGCCACCTTCCAGCTCTTCAAGTACATAAACATCTCGCCCTCCGTCAGCCTCAACGACCGCATGTACACCTCCAAGATACGGCGCCAATGGGACACGCAGGCCTCGCGAGAAGTGCAGGATACCACCTACGGATTCTACAATATCTTCGACTTCAACGCCTCCATCTCGCTCGACACAAAGATTTACGGTTTCTGGAAACCGCTCAAGTTCCTCGGCGACAAGGTGCAGATGATACGCCACGTGCTCACCCCCACAGTCTCCTTCAGCGCCTCGCCCGACTTCGGAGCCAAGTTCTGGGGAGCTTACGGCACATACCAATACGTGGACGGCCAGGGAGAGACGCAGACACGCCGCTACTCCTACTTCCAGCACGGCATCTTCGGCTCCCCCTCGCAGGGCAAGACCGGTGCCCTCTCCGTGTCGCTGGCCAACAACCTCGAAATGAAGGTGCGCGACGACAAGGACTCCACCGGCGTCCGCAAGATTTCTCTGATAGAGAACTTCACAATCTCGCAGTCATACAACTTCGCGGCCGACTCCATGCGCTGGAGCCCCATACAGACCTCCATCCTGCTGCGTCTCATCAAGAACTTCAACCTCTCGCTCTCCGCCACCTGGGACCCCTACATGTACGGCCTCACCCCCTCCGGCTCCCCGATACAAATCAACAAACTCCGCATTGCCCACGGCAAGTTCCCGAAACTCTCCTCTACGGGCACCTCCTTCTCATATACCTTCAACAACGACACCTTCCGCCGCGGCGGAAAGGCCGGCAATAACACCGCCGACGAGAACGACGACATCTGGGACGACGACACAGGCGACTGGAACGGCGAGGAGAACGACACTCCCGAGAACTTCGCCGAAGTCGCGGCCATGAAACGCAGCAAGAACCGCAAGGAGGACGAGGAAGACTCCTCCGACGCCGACGGATACGCCAAATGGAACTTCCCATGGTCCCTCACGTTCAACTACTCGGTGAACTACGGCTACGGCTCCTTCAACTACGACAAGATGGACTACAACGGCAAGTGGACGCAAAACCTCAGCGTCTCCGGCTCGGTGCGTCCCTCCAAGGGGTGGAACTTCTCGTTCTCCGCCTCCTACAACTTCGACCAGCACAAGATAGCCTACATGAACTGCAGCATCTCGCGCGACCTGCACTGCTTCACCATGACGGCTTCCTTCGTTCCCGTAGGCCCTTACAAGAGCTACAACTTCCACATAGCCGTGAAATCCTCGCTCCTGAAAGACCTCAAGTACGACAAGCGCTCCTCCCGCAGCAACGGCATCCGCTGGTATTAAGTTTTTCTGCTAAAAATGCTTAAAGCTATTGACTTTCGATGCTTTTTCACTATCTTTGCATCCGGAAAAGAAATTACTGACGAATAAATCTTACAGATGAAATTTAAAAACACCCTCTACACGCTGATGACAGCAACACTCCTTGCCCCCGTCGGTCTCCCCGCCGCGGCGCAAAGCACCTTCGACGAACAGTTCGTCTTATACCCCACATATAGCGGCGACGACCTCGAGCTCACCGTCAACGGCTCCGGCACACACTTCCGCCTCTGGAGCCCCAAAGCTACCGCCGCCCGCGTGAACCTCTACGAAAACGGCCGCACCGGCAAGCCCTATCAGGTGCTGAACATGACCTCCGACCCCGAGACCGGCACCTGGACGGCTTCCGTCCCCGGACAGCAACTCTACGGCAAATTCTACACCTTCCAGATACAGCAAGGCGGTCGCTGGCTCGACGAGACTCCGGGCGTATGGGCCAAGGCAGTGGGCGTAAACGGCGCACGAGCCGCCATCATCGACTTCGCCAAGACCAATCCAGCAGGCTGGGACGCCGACCGCGGACCCAAGGTCGACAACTTCTCGGACGTCATAATCTACGAGATGCACCACCGCGACATGTCGGAGCACCCCTCGTCGGGCATCGCCAACAAGGGTAAGTTCCTCGCACTCACCGAACACGGCACCCTCTCGCCCGAAGGGCTCGCCACCGGCATCGACCACCTCAAGGAACTCGGAATCACCCACGTGCACATCCTCCCCTCCTACGACTACAACAGTGTGGACGAAAGCAACCTCCCCGCCAACCAGTATAACTGGGGCTACGACCCGCTGAACTACAACGCCCCCGAGGGCAGCTACAGCACCAACCCCTCAGACCCGACGGCACGCATCCGCGAGATGAAAGAGATGGTCAAGGCCCTCCACGACGCCGGCATCGGTGTTATCATGGACGTTGTCTATAACCATACGGCCGACAACGACGTCAGCAACTTCGAGCTAACCGCCCCCGGATACTACCACCGCCACTGGGATGACGGCCGCTACAGCGACGCCTCCGGCTGCGGCAACGAAACGGCTTCCGAGCGTCAGCAGATGGCCGACTACATCGTGAACAGCGTGAAATACTGGGCCGACGAATACCACATTGACGGCTTCCGCTTCGACCTCATGGCCATCCACGACACCGAGACCATGAACCGCGTGGCAGCAGAACTCAAGAAAATCAATCCCTCCATCTTCGTTTACGGCGAAGGCTGGACCGCCGGTGACTCACCCCTTGTCAAGGAACGCCGCGCACTTAAGGAGAACGTTTCCAAGATGAAGGACATCGCCGTTTTCTCCGACGACATACGCGACGCCATCAAGGGCCACTACACCGACGCCGCCGACCGCGGTTTCGCCACCGGAAAGCCCGGACTCGAAGAGACCGTCAAGATAGGCATCGTGGCCGCCACGAAGCACCCGCAGGTCAACTATAAGCTCGGCAACAACTCCAAATTCCCCTACGCCGAGTCGCCCGAAATGATAGTCAACTACATCTCCTGCCACGACGACCTCTGCCTTACCGACAAGTTGCGCAAATCCATGGCCGGAGAGCCTGAAGAGAATATGCTCAGCGCCGCCAAACTCGGCCAGACCATCGTCTTCACCTCGCAGGGCACTCCCTTCATGTTCGCCGGCGAAGAAATTTTCCGAGACAAGAAAGGGGTCCACAACTCCTACAAGAGCCCCGACTCCATCAACGCCATCGACTGGAGCAACAAGGCCAGATATAAAGACCTCTTCGACTACTATGCCGGCCTCACACGCCTGCGCAAGGCACACCCCGCTTTCCGCATGACCACGGCCAAGGACATCGCCAAGCACCTGAAATTCGACAAGATTGACTCCAAGAAGCAGCCCAACCTCATCTCCTACTCGCTGCTCGACCACGCCAACGGCGACGCCTGGAAAGAGATAAAGGTAGTCTTCAACGGCGCCTCGAAAGCACAGACCGTCAACATCCCGAAAGGCAACTGGCTGATAGTGGCGCAGGACGGCCGCATAGACCCCGAAGGCAAGCTCGGCACCACCGCCGGCGGCCGCATGGAGCTACCGCCCTACTCCGCCCTCATCCTCGCCCAAGAGTAATATATAGAACGGAGGCAGGAATGCCTCCGTCCGCAGCCCCGTCGGCGGATAACTTCCGCCGCTCCTGACTGCCGGCCTATAAGTTTTATAAGATTTATAAGTCTTATGAAATTTATAGAGTCGGTTTTTTGTTTCAATAGCCATTCGGCTCCTCCCGACATCCGGCGCACACATAGCTGCTCCTCTATTTTTCGCCCTTTGCAAGAACTTATACGCCGCGGAAGCGTTAAAATTTGTGTATTAAGGTTATTTTCACTACATTTGCACCATGCAAACGCAAACGCGCCGTAAACCGGCATTGCCCCGCTACTCCGTATTGGCCTTGACAGTGATTATCATTGCGTGGCTGACGCTCACTCCCAAGCCGCTCGGGGAGGTGGAGATCCATCTCTTCGCCGGCGAGGACAAGGTGGTACACGCCATCCTCTTCTTCCTCCTCACGGCCTCGGCAATGTGGGAACGGCGCCCCCGGGGCTTCCGCTCCATCCTCTCACCCTGGATACCGCTCCTCTGCGCCCTCTTCGGCGCACTGATAGAGGTTACGCAGCACTATCTGATACCAGGCCGCTCCGGCGACCTGAACGACTGGATGGCCGACTGCACCGGAATCCTCGCCGCCCTCACCGCCGCCCTCTTTATGGAACCGAGGCATTCCTGCCTCCGACCGAAGCCGCGACGGCGGATAACTCCTCCCGCCTCATAGCTATATTAGCTCAACCAGACCCAAACAAACCATTCCACACCCAGATGCCTGATAACGACGACAACATACAAGCCCCGGAAGCCCAACAGAAGCCGCGGAAACAGAAATTCCACCTCATCCGCCCGGCATGGCTACGCATCCCGCTGAAGGTCATCCTTTGGCTGGCGCTCATCGTCGTCCTCATCCCGGTGCTCATCTACTTCCCTCCGGTCCAGGACCTCCTCACGGACGTGGCCTGCGACGTGCTCCACGACAAGACCGGTATGCGCGCCTCGGTAGGGAAGTTCCGGCTCCGCTTCCCCCTCGACGTGCAGCTCGACGACGTCCTCCTCATAGAAGCCTCCGGCGACACCATGGCAGCGGCCGGAACAGCCATCGCCGACGTCAAGGTACGTCCCCTCTTCGACATGGACGTCCGCCTGAACTCCCTCAAACTCCTGCGCGGCAAATACCGCATGGTCGCGGCCGACTCATCCATGGTAATGAAGCTCCGGGCCGGGCTTTTGGACGTGGACGGACGCTCCTCCTTCGACCTTAAGCGCATGGACCTCAACCTCAACCAGGCGCTTTTGAAGGACGCAGACGTGCGTATGTACATGAACGTCTGGAAAAAGAAAGCCAACCCGGACACCACACGCACCAAGTTCTGCATCCGCGCCGGCGACCTGCAGCTCCGCAACGTCTCGTTCGCCATGTCGATGCTCCCGACCATCGACACCCTGAGCTTCAACACCGCTTCCCTCGAGCTGAAAGACGGACTCATAGACCTGACCAACAGCCACATAAAAGCCGGATTCCTCGGCGCCGAGGAGGGTTCCTTCACCTACATCACGCCAACGGCCAAGTACATCAAGGAACACCCGGCACCAGTGGACACTGTCTCGCCCCCATCGCCGCCTATGGTCATCGAGGCCGACAGCATCTCGCTCGACAAGTTCGATGTCATCTACGGCATCCGCGGCGCCCGTCCGCAACCGGGCTTCGACGCCTCGTGGGTAAGCCTTACGGGTCTCAGTGTCTCGCTCCGTGACTTCTACAATTCCGGAAGCACCATCAACGCCCCGATAACGCGCCTCATGGCACGCGAACGCTGTGGCCTGCAGTTACTTAGCGGCAGCGGCACCTTCTCGCTCGACTCCATAGGCATCTCCCTGCGCGACCTCGCCGTCTCCACCCCCCACACCCGGCTCCGCGCAACGGCCTCCATCCCCTTCGCGCTCATGGAAATGAAACCCGATGCACCGATGAACGTCCGGGCCGAAGGCACCGTCGGGCTGCGCGACCTCACGCTGTTCATGCCGTCGCTCTCCACCTACACCAATATGCTCCGCCCCGCCACAACGCTCGCCCTCTCCCTCGACGCGGCGGGGACACTTTCTGCAATCAAACTCCGCAACCTCAACGCCTCGCTACCGGGTATACTCACTCTACGCGCCTCAGGAAACGTCAATAACCCCTTGAAACCAAACATAATGCGCGGCAACGTGGACTTCCGCGCTTCGCTCACCTCCCCGGCCTTCGCACAGCGCCTCGCCAACCTCAAGGACATCAACATACCGCGCTTCGACATCACGGGACGCGCCTCGATAGAAGGACAGACGTACGCCGCCGACTTCAACATGCGCACGTCGGCGGGCAACCTCGCAGCCAGCGGACGCGTTAACCTCTCGGCAGAACGCTATACAGCCGACGTAACGGCCTCCGGGCTCAACGTGGGGCACATAATGCCCTCGCTCGGCGTGGGGGTAGTGACAGCCCGCGTACAGGCAGAGGGAGCCGGTTTCAACCCCGAACGCAAGGGAGCAGCTACGGACATACACCTCGACGTGACCCGCGCCGACTACGGCGGACACTCCTACAGCGGCATCCGCGGCCTCGTCTCGCTACATGACGGCCTCTACGACGTGGACCTCGCCTCCTCCGACCCCGACGCGGCACTCACCGTGAAAGGCACCGGCAACATCGCCCCCGACCTTTACACCGTAGACCTGACGACCGACATCTCCAACCTCGACCTCCGCGCCCTCAACCTCTCCAAGGAAACCTGCAAGGGACACGGCTACATCTACGTGAAAGGAACCGCCTCCCCGGCCCGCTGGCTCTACGACATGACCCTGAGCGTCGATAACTTCGAGTGGGAACTCGGCGAGGACCAAGTCATCTCCATCCCCGACGGAGTGGCGGCCGAACTCGTGGCCGACGCAGCCTCCACCTACGCGCACCTCGACACACAGGGAGTGTCGCTCGACTTCAACGGCGACGCCGGGCTACAGTCGCTCATGAGCCGCGCCTCGCGCCTCTCCTCCATCCTCGCCGCACAGCTAAAGGAGAAGAACCTCGACATCGACGCCATTGGCAAGGAACTCCCCGAGTTCTCCCTTAACCTGCGGGCCGACGGCCGGGGATTCATATCCGACTTCCTGAGCCCGATGGGATACACCATAGGCGACATCTCGGCCGACATCGAGAACCGCGACTCCCTCCTTACCGGCAACGTAAACCTCCTCTCGCTCAACACCGGCTCGCTCCTGCTCGACACACTGGCACTCGACCTCAAGCAACGCGGCTCGCTGCTTGACTACAAGCTGCACCTGGGCAACACGCCGCAGAACCTCCCCGAGTTCGCCGACGTGCAGATGAACGGATACCTCGGCGGCAACCGCGCCTCGGCTTTCCTGACGCAACGCAACGACAAGGGACAGACCGGCTACCGCGTTGGTTTCACCGCCGCACTGATGGACTCCACCGTCACCGTCCACTTCACCCCGCTGAAGGCCACCATCGCCTACATGCCCTGGACTTTCAACCTCGAGAACCACGTGGACTATAACCTCTACGACCGCACGGTGGACGCCAACCTCCGCGCCATGAGTGCCCAAAGCTCCATACTGCTCGAAACGCACCCCGACGCCGGCGGCCTAAACTCCCTGCACCTGAATCTCAACAACATTCAGATTCAGGACTTCCTCGCCATGTCCGTCACCGCGCCCCCGGTACAGGCTACCCTCAACTCCGACCTCAACCTTACTTATAAGGGGACGGCGCTCGAGGGTGGAGGAACGCTGAACGTCACCGACCTCGTCTACGACGACACGCGCGTCGGGGACTTTGACTTCGACTTCAACGCCAACCTCGACTTCAAGGGTGACACCGAGGCGGAACTCGCCCTCAAGATAGACGACAAAAAGGTAATGGCCCTCCACGGACTCATCAGCAACGACACCGAGAAAGCCCTCGACCCCAACGACTTCACACTCTCGCTCACGCACTTCCCCCTCTCGGTGGCCAATGCCTTCCTCGGCAAGGACGTGGCGCAGCTTTCCGGTTATCTGGACGGCGACATGACCATGGACGGGAAATTCTCGGAACCCAAACTCAACGGACACCTGCAGTTCGCCGACGCAGCCGTAACCATAGCCATGATGAAGTCGGCCCTCCATATCGGCAGCGAACCTGTCACCGTCCGCGACAACCTGGTCACTTTCAACAACTTCGCCGTCACGGGGCAGAACGCCAACCCACTGACGCTCAACGGCACGGTAGACGCCACCAAGTTCTCCGACATACTGCTCGACCTCGCCCTTACGGGCCAGAACGTGCAGCTGATGAAGACCGACTCGCGGACACGCGCCGACCTCACCGGCAAACTATTCGTCAACGCCGACGCCACGGTGAAGGGCTCACTCTCGGTGCTGGACATCAACGGCAACCTCTCCGTACTCGGAACCTCGGATGTCGCATACACCGTCTCCTCGGCGGCAGCCGCAGTATCGCAGGCACAGCAGTCGGACGTAGTGAAATTCGTAAACTTCAACGACACTACGCAGGTGGCGCAGGCAGACAGCGTGGCACGAGGGATGGCAATGCGCATACGCGCCGGGCTGACCGTCTCCCCCGGAACCCGCGTCACCGTCAACCTCCCTGCGGCGCTCACAGGGGGCTCTGGAGGAAACAACCGTGTGTTCCTGCAACCCTCCGGAACCCTCAACTTCTATCAGAACTTCATGGGAGACATGACCCTCAACGGCCAGCTGATGCTCGGCGAAGGATTCGCCCGCTACTCACTCCCGGTGGTCGGCGAGAAGAACTTCACCTTCAGGCAGGGGAGCTTCGTGCAGTGGAACGGCGACATTCTGAACCCGACGCTCTCGGTGGCGGCTTACGACGACATGAAGGTAAACGTCTCGGACGGCGGCAACTCGCGCCTCGTCAACTTCCTCGTGACGGTGGACATCACCAACAACCTCAAGGCCCCGAAAGTGCTGTTCGACCTCGACGCAGAGGGGGACATGACCATAGAGAACGAACTCCAGTCCATGACCCCCGAACAGCGCTCCACGCAGGCCATGAACCTCCTGCTGTACGGCCAATACACGGGACCCAACACGCGCACGCAGCAGGGCAACTTCGCCGAGAACGCCCTCTACTCCTTCCTCACCTCCACGCTCAACTCCTGGGCGGCAAACAACATCCGCGGCGTGGACCTCAGCTTCGGCGTAAACCAGTACGAGCAAACCGTCGGCGGACAGGACTCGCAGACCACCAGCTACTCATACCAAGTTTCCAAGTCGCTCTTCGACAACCGCTTCAAGATAGTGGTGGGAGGCAACTACACCACCGATGCCTCCGCCGACGAGAACTTCGCCGAGAACCTCATCAGCGACGTCTCCTTCGAGTATATGCTCAAGCAGACCAACTCCATGTCGATGCTCGTCAAGCTCTTCCGCCACAGCGACTTCGACAACATCCTGGAGGGGGAGGTCAGCGAAACCGGCGTCGGCTTCGTGATGAAACGGCGCATGGAGAACCTCAGCCGCTTCTTCCGCGTACGCTGGGGCAAACGCAAACCCAGGAAGGAAGAGGCCAAGACAGATTCCGTCACCACCCCCGCCGACGAGCACAGCGACGACACCATAGCACCGCAACCCTACGAGTTTTAAGTTAAAGACATGACACACAAGTGTTTACTGAAAACAATGACCCTACTGCCGGCAGCGCTCCTGGCTCTGCTCATCCTCGCCGCGTGCTCCACCACCCGGCGGCTGCAGGACGGCTCGGTGCTTTACACCGGTGTCAGCAAGTTCGACGTCAAGGCGCCGCAGGGCGAGAAACTCCCCTCCGAAATGCTCTCCAACCTCAAGGGTATCATCGACGTCAAGCCCAATAACCCCATGCCTTTCATGTCCCCCTACGTACGCACCCCGTTCCCCGTCGGACTGTGGGTCTACAACAATTGGAACGATTCGGCCAAGGGGCTGAAAGGATGGCTATACCGCAAGCTCGTCTCCGAGCCGGTGCTCGTCAGCGACGTAAAGCCGCAGATTCGCGTACAGATGCTCGAAAGCGTATTGGAAAAGAACGGCTACTTCGGCTCAAAAGCCTCATACGAAGTGGCTTACGACAAACGCAACAAGAAGAAGGCGCGCATAAACTATACCGTGGACGTGGGTAAGCCCTACCTCATAGACTCACTCATCTATCTCCCCGACAGCACCCGCATAGAGCACTTCATAGACTCCATGGCCATGCGCGACCCATATCTCGTGAAAGGAGAACGCTTCTGCGTCGACTCGCTGGAACGTGTGCGCGTCACCATAGCAAACCGTATGCGCAACCGCGGCTACTACTACTTCCGCCCCGAATACATAGAGTTCCTGGCCGACTCGCTCATCACCCCCGGAGCGGTGGCACTGAAGCTCACCATCGCGAAGAACACCCCGGAAATTGCCATGAAGAAATTCACCGTGGGCAATGTCACAACCTATGTCATGCGCCGCAGCAAACGCAATCCCGGAACCCCCGACACGCTCGAAACCGACCGCGGCCGCATAATAGTGATGCGCCCCTCGCGCCTCAGGCCAAACATGCTCCCCTCCTGCATCACCTTCCGCAAAGGGCGCGTCTTCAATGTCCGACAGATGGACAACACGCAGACACGCCTCGCACGTCTGGGAATCTTCGGAAGCATCAACATACAGCCCGTGCCCGTGGACACAGGCAAGACCCCTACGCTCGACGTCAATATATTCACACAGTTCAACCGCCCCATAGAGGCATCGCTGGAGGTAAACGTGGCCTCAAAGTCCAACTCTTACCTCGGGCCGGGACTCGTGCTCGGACTCACGCACCACAATCTCTTCGGGGGAGCCGAGAAGCTCAACGTGCAGTTCAACGCCTCCTACGAATGGCAGACGGGACGCGGACGCTCCTCCATCTTCAACTCCTACGAGTTCGGCCTCAACACCTCGCTGGCTTTCCCCCGGCTGCTCGCCCCCGGATTCATACGCCGCTCCAAACGCGACATAAACTGGACTACCGTCAATCTGGGCGCCAACATCCTCAACCGTCCCAAATATTTCAAGATGGCAGAGTTCAACACCGGTATAGAGTACCAGTGGCGCACCTCGCGTAACGTAACACAGACCTTCACCCCGTTCCGCCTCGGCTACTCCAAACTCATTTCCACGACCCACGACTTCGACTCCATTATGGCGCAGAACCCCGCCATCGCCCTGTCGTTCCAGAACCAGTTCATCCCCGAGATGTCATACACCTATACGTACGACCGCTTCTTCGAGCGCGACCGCATCAACGGCATCAACTTCAACCTGCAGCTCACCGAGGCCGGCAATATCTTCGACGGCATCTGGCGCCTCACCGGTGTCAAGGGGACAAAGAAACTCTTCGGGACGCCTTTCTCGCAGTTCGCCAAGGCGCAGGCACAGCTCGTATACTCGCGGCGCCTGGTGCGCGGCTCGGAACAGTGGCTCGTTTCGCGGGTCCTCATCGGCGGCGCGTGGGCTTACGGAAACTCCCGGGAAGTCCCCTATAAGGAACAGTTCTATGTGGGGGGCGCCAACTCCATACGCGCCTTCACGGTGCGCTCCATCGGTCCCGGCTCCTACCGCGCCCCGGCTTCGCAAGTCAACGGATACTTCGACCAGACAGGTACATTCAAGCTCGAGGCAAACGTGGAATACCGCTTCCCGATAGTGAGCATACTGCACGGCGCGGTGTTCCTCGATGCCGGCAACGTCTGGCTCCTGAAGAAAGACGACCTGCGTCCGGGCGGACTGTTGCAAGGCAAGACTTTCCTGCGCGACATAGCGCTCGGCACCGGCGTCGGGCTGCGCGTGGACATGGGGATGATAGTAATCCGCGGCGACCTCGGCTACGGCCTGCACACCCCTTACTCGAACGGCACGCCCCACTACTTCAACGTAGCTTTCCGCGACGCCTTCGCCTTCCACCTCGCCATCGGCTACCCCTTCTGAATATGGAACGGAGGCATTCCTGACTCCGCCCTAAACCGTACCGCCGGTTAATAAACCGTGAGTTTGCCGCTCACGCGGCTTCAAACGGAGGCAGGAATGCCTCCGCTCCATAAGCTTACCCAAGCAGCCCGGAAATCCGTGCGATATACTTCCCGATGATGTCAAACTCAAGGTTGACACGCGTCCCCGCCGTTATCTCCTTGAAGTTAGTGTGCTCGTGGGTGTACGGGATTATAGCCACACGGAAAGAGTCAGCCTCCGAGTCGCAGACCGTCAGCGAAACACCGTTGACCGTCACCGAACCCTTCTCAACCGTAACGTAACCCTTCTTGGCCAGCTCGCGGTCGAAGTCATATTTAAAGGAGTAATACCAGCTGCCGTCAGCCTCCTCGACGCCGGTACAGAGCGCGGTGGTGTCCACGTGTCCCTGCACTATATGGCCGTCCAGGCGCCCTTCCACCTTCATGGAGCGTTCGAGGTTAATGAGGTCGCCGGGCTTCAAAAGTCCGAGGTTGGAGCGTTCCAGCGTCTCGCGGACAGCCGTCACGGTATAAGAGCCGTCGCCGTGCAGCTCCACCACAGTGAGACACACGCCGTTGTGGGCCACGGACTGGTCTATGCGCAACTCGTCGCAGAAAGAACATTTCACGCGCAGGTCGAGGTTACCGTCGCGCCGTGTGCAGCCCACCACGGTGGCTGCCTCTTCAACAATTCCTGAGAACATAGATTCAAAAGTTTAATTACACCGCAAAGTTACCAAAAATCCCCCGAACCGCCAAACCCCGGATATGGAGCGTAGTCCTCCGGCCTGCGCAAAACCGGCCCTTTCCGTCTCTATGAACCGTAACGCCAAGATATAGTGAAGGCCGCCCCCGGGAGTCAGGAGCGGCCCTTCTTATTTAGGATTGAAGAGGAATCTTCTGCGGGTGTTATTTGACCATTACTTTGTAGGCTTTGCCATTGAGGGTCACTACGTAGAGGCCGCGCGAGAGGCTGATGAAGCCTTCGCCGGAGGCTACCTGTGTGCCGCCGATGCCATAAACGCGGGCGAAGGAGGGCACTGAGATACCGCCGCGGAGCACGCGGATGCCGGCCATGTCGCTCAGGATGTTATCGAGTCCTGTGGGTATGCTTACTGTGACGAGGTCTGTGAGCGGGCTTTCACCTTCGGCGTAGACTGCCGACACGGCGAACGAGCGTTCGTTGGCACCCGAGCGTGCTTCGGTCAGAGGTATGACGTAGGAGGTTTCGGTGAGCATGTCGCCGTTGAGGCGCGCGCCCTCCTCATATACGTGGTAACCGTTGACAACGGTCATCTCGGAAGTGATCTGCACCTTGTCGATTAGAATGAAGTTATTGGTCTCCCACTGCAGGTTGCAGTTGTGCAACGCGATGTATTTAGCTGATCCCGGAACCGTTGCGGTGAAAGTCTTCCAGTCGCTGGAACTGTTTGCGCGTTCGAGCGATACAGATTCTGCCTCGGTGAAAGAATCGGGTTGCGCGTCGGTGGTGGAGTATTTGATACTGAGCTTGACATAGCTTTCCATCGTCAGCGCCTTGAAGGTCACCTTGTAGACAGCGCCGTCGAAGGGATTCTGTAGTTCGGGCGAGATAAGCCAGTCATCGGAGTTTCCGGCTTTTGCCAGGGAAACACCCACTATATTGCCATCGGAAGTCGAAGGAGCGTATGAGTTGCCTCCGAAGTCGGGGATTGTCCATTCTGTGCTCTTCCATCCGTAGCGGACTGCCATCGAGGTGTCGCCGTCGCGGTCGATGATTGTCCAGTTGTCGAGCGTCTCGAAGTTTTCGGAGAAGTCGGTGGGGACGTAGCCTTCGCTGTTGACGGGGCATTCCCAAGTGAGGGTGATTGCGGCGTCGTTGGCCTGGCCCTGGAGGTTCAGGGGTGCGGGGTTGCCTGATGTGGTGACGAGAATCGAAGTGGTCGCGCTGTTGTTGTCGGCGTCAAGGTCTGCCGCGTACACCGCGTCGGCTTTGACTTCGAGGGCTTCTTCAGCGGCATCGGCGGCCGTGAGGAGTACGGGTACTTCGATGTTGACCGTGGCGTTGACGGGAATTTCAACGGAAGCGGGAGTCTCGACCTGTCGGTCCCCTACGGTGAAGAGGAGCTGATAATCGTCGGCTGCGATTGCCGATGAACCGTTGTTGGCAAGTGCCACGGTAAAGGTGGCTTCGTTGCCTGCCACGATGCTTTCGGGGCCGCTGACGGATTTAACCTCGGCGTCGTGTGCCAGCTGGTTGTAGATATTGATGTTGTCTACCACCGTGTTGTAGCCGTAAGCACTGATGGTGCGGAGAGCCACACGGTAGGATGTGGAACCGGCCACGGCGTCGGCGAGGCTGTAAGAGTATAGCGTCCAGCCTGTCGGGGAACCCTGGACGGTGTTGGTAGTGTTGGGAACTTCTTCCCATTCGCCTCCGTCTTTCTGCACCTCGAGGAGCACCTGGTCCTTACCCGATGTGTAATGATAGAGATAATATGAGAAAGCGGGGTTTGAGCCGGCTTCGTTTTTGATTTCGGGGGAGATGAGGCGTGCGCCCTGGCCACTTTGTGCGCTGTAGGATTTATAGTAAACCAAACCGCCGTCACCGTCCTGCGAAGAAGCAGAAGGAGAGGATGAGGAAGACGTTGTTTCCCAATTATAAGAGCCGGAAATTTTCTCGCTTTTCCATCCGGCGTCCATCTTTGCGCCTCTGAAGGAGGCTGCCAGTGGCAGTGAGTTGGGACCTACGGAGAATTCTTCGCTGGCCACGGCCTCGGACACTTCCGTCCCGTAGACGGCCTCTACCTTGTAGCTGAAGGTGGTTGCCGTGGCGGGAGCGAAGACGTCGGTTGCCGTGGTTTCGGTTATGGCGTCGGCTATCTTCTCGGCGTTCTCCCCTACCACGCGGTATACATTGTATTTAAGGAGCGAAGCGTCCAGAGCCATGTCGTTGGTGCTCTTCGTCGGAGCTGTCCATGATATGGTGAAGTCGCGGTCGTTGTCGGAGGTAACGCCGAGGGCTGTTACGGGCTTAGGCGTGAGGGGTCCTACATAGGCAGAGCCTTCGGTGAGTTCGGACTCGAGGTCGCCGCTGAATACTTTCACTGCGTAAGTGATGGTGCCCGTACCGGCATTGGCGTCGTTCCACATCTGCTCGGAGCCGGGGGTGAGACCTGAGGTCAGCGTGGTGGCCAGCGTGCCGTTGCGCATGATTTCAACCTTGGTGACGGATGTAAGGTCACCGCCGGTGATAGTCTTTGAGGGGAGCGTGAAGCTTACGGTGGCCGTTGTGGCGAAGTTCTCGCCCGGGGTTACTGTCACCGCCTCTACCGCCGCCGGGCAGGCGGGGGAACCGTATTCCTGGAGCGTAATGTTGTCGATGCTGGCGCCGGCACCGTCAACCGCGTGGAAAGTGAAGCGGTAGTCACCGGCTTCAGGCACGGTGAAGTAGGTGTCGTACCATTTGCCTTGCACACCGTTGTATTTGTTTATGTATTCAAGGTTCTGAAGGTCTTCGATGGTGGTATAAGCCAGGACATCGTCGCCGGTACCGATGGCGATTACCATCTTGCCGGGAACGGAGGCACTGCTCTGGTCATGCCATGCCTGATAACGCAAGCGATAGGCTTTACCGGGCTGCAGGGAATAGGCGTTGACCGTCGTCATGTAGTCGTCATAGGTGTTATTGGCGTTCCAATAGTAGCATTGGGCATAATTGTACGTGGAGCCGTAGTAATTATATTTCCACGTATAGTCGTCCACGTTGTTGTTCTTGACGGTGAAATTGCTGTTGAAGGCATCAGCGTCGTCAAACGTGAAATTAAACAGGGGGTCGGCGCTGAACGCTTGCGGGGATATGGCGGCCGCCAACGCTAAGGCGAGACCCATTCGGGTAACTTTTTGTTTCATAATATATCAGTTAATAATGATTTTCCGAAGTAAGGGGTGACTTTTTGGAGGCACGGTTTCGCGCCGTTTCTTTCCATTTTAAGTCTTTGACCGCAAATTTAGTAATATTTCGTTATACTACCAAATGATTTTTTAAATATTTTCAAGCCAACCAAAATTTTAACGCTTTTGCATAAATTTATTGGAGAGCAGTGAGAACCGTGAAGGACTTTTTGCGCTTTTATTGCGCAGGCCGGGAGGCCTTAGCTCCATAAGAAAAACCCGCTACCTTCACAGGCCGCGGGCATAAGGAGTCCAATTGATGTTATCTTACGATTACTTTCTTTCCTTTGTGAATATATAGTCCGGGAGAGGCGGGCCGTTCGCGGTAGCGGCGTCCCTGGAGGTCGTACCAACAGGGGTCGTCATTCTCCGGCGAGGCGTTGTCGGCGCCTATCTCTTCGATGCCGGAGGTGTCGCCGAATTTGGCCAGTTCGGCCATTGCGCTGCTTACGCGTCCGGTGGTGCTGTCGAAGAGCGGGGCGTTGTACCATCCCTGCAGGTTGGTGCCGTAGGCGTTATATTCCATCCACCACCACACTATGGCGATAACCTGGCCGTAGCGCCGGCAGAGCTTGACGAGGTCGCGCGTCAGCGAGGCCTGCCCCTGGTCGGAGTATGGGTACGTGGCGGTGTAGTCGTAGTCGGAGCCGGGGACTTCCCACTTGTAGGGGTATCCGAACTCCACTATCTGTATCTCCTTCCGGGGATAGTTGGCGGTCAGGAGGTTGAGTATGCTTTCGAGGCGCGTGAGGGCGCCGTGCCAATAGGGGTAGTAGCTGAGGCCGATGACGTCGTAGTCGAGGTCTTTTACGTGGTTGTAGAAGTTGAGGGTCTCGGCGTCGCTCTTGACGCGCTCGGTGTGGATGATAATCTTGGCGTCGGGGCACACTTCGCGGCAGGCTTTGCCGGCTTGCTGCAGTAGCTTGATGAAGCGGGGCCAGTTGGCTTCCGTCCCCATCATTACTTTTTTGGGCGAGGAGGTTCCGGCTTTGCCCCATAGCATTCCGTAGCTTATCTCGTTACCGGTCTGTATGAACTCGGGAACCACTCCTTCGGCCTTGAGGTCTTCGAGCACCCGGCGTGTGTAGTCGTAGATTTTCTGATAGAGTTCTTCGTCGCTGAGGGAGGCCCAGTCGGCGGGAGTCCACTGTTTCTGCGGGTCGGCCCAGAAGTCGGAGTAATGGAAGTCGAGCATGAGGGCGTGTCCCGAGGCCTGAATGCGTTTGCAGAGGGGCAGGATGTAGCCGAAGTCCTGGCAGGCGTTGGGGTCGCGGTCGGTGCCGGTGTACTTTTCGGGATTCACGAAGAGGCGTACGCGCATGAGGTTGAGTCCCTCGCGGCGCGAGTAGTCGAGGAGGTCGCCCACGTCGTTGCCGGAGCGGTCGAGGTATTCGGCGCCGGCGTTTTCGTATTCGGGAAGCAGGGAGATGTCGCCGCCGGCATAGTGGCGTGCCAGCGCGGGGAGCAGCGTTGCGGCTGCCATTAACGTGCTGAGTAAGAATCTTTTCATGCTATATTTAACGGAGAGGTGGCAGCTTTATTATAATATAGGAGCGAGGAGGCGGACTGTGGACTCCATGAAGCGCTGGAAGAGGGGGCGGTGGTGCCACTCCGAGAGGGTCACTTTACGGCATTCCTTCATGTCGGCGAAGAAGATGGAACGCATGGACTCGTTGGCGCGCCGCGAGTAGATGAAGAGGTTGGACTCGAAGTTGTTCTCGAAGCTGCGGAAGTCGAAGTTGGTGGAACCCGACGTCACGAGGTCGTCGTCTATAATCATGTTCTTGGAGTGGAGCATTCCGGGTTCGTAGAGATAGACCTTGATGCCTGCGTTGAGCAGTTGCGTCACGTAAGAGAACGAGGCATAGCGTATTACCTTCGAGTCGCTGACCCGCGGAATCATCACGCGGACGTCCACCTGCGCCAGTGCTGCGGTCTGGAGGGCTTCGAGCAGCGCTTCTGTCGGCAGGAAATAGGGGGTCTGTATGTAGACGCATTTGCGCGCCGAGGAGATGGCTTTCAGGAAACAGAGCGAGAGGGAATGCCACGGGTCGGTGGGGCCGGAGATGACAAGCTGCATGCCGAGGACGGTGGAGGGGACGGTGACCTCGGGGAGTGGCGGGAGGTTTTCGAGGCTCTGGTTCATGAAGCTCCAGTCGAGGGCGAAGCTGGCGAGCAGGGATTTCACTATCTCGCCGGTTACGCGGAAGTGGGTGTCACGCCACACGCGCCCCTCCTGCCCCCGCAGGTATCGCGACGCTATGTTCATCCCGCCGATGTACCCCACCCGGCCGTCGATGACCACTATCTTGCGGTGGTTGCGCCAGTTGATGCGGTTGGCAAGTTGCGGGAAGGTGACACGGAAGAAGGGATGGACGTCCACGCCGGCACGGCGCATGTCGCGGAAGAAACGGTTGTGGGCCGAGAAGGAGCCCACATGGTCGTAGATGACCTTTACGGTGACCCCGGCGCGAGCCTTTTCCTTGAGGATAGAGGCTATCTCCCGCCCCGTCTCGTCGTCGGAGAAGATGTAGTATTGCAGGTAGATGGAGCTTTCGGCGCGGCGGAGGTCTTCCTTCAGGGCGTCGAACTTGGCGGAGCCTTCCGAATAGATGTCGAGGGTGTTGTGGACGGTCAGCGGGGAGAAGGAGAGGCTGGAGGCGAGCTTGACCAATAGTTTCTGCTGCGGCGGCAGCGATAAGGCGTCGAGATCCACGCGCTCGGTCTTCACGGCGCTGGCTATGCGGCGTTTGCTGCGGCGGTTCATCATGTGCTGCACCTTGGGGGACCGCCCCAGGAAGAGGTAGAAGATGACGCCCACCACGGGGAGGAAGATAAGAGCGATAACCCACGCCAGCGAACGGATGGGGTTGCGGTTTTCGGAGAGCATGACGATTATGGAGCCGACAACCGAAACGATGTAGACGGCCCAGAGCACGATATATAGGAGTTGAAGAGTAATCGCCATAATCAACCAGCTTCTACGCCCCAAAATTACAATAAATTTCCCGAAACGGAAAATAAAATTCACAAAAATTCGCAGGGGGGCTAATTAGCAGACACGGCCCTCCGCAGCGTGTGTGGGCTGCGAGGGGCCGTATGGCTTGTGTCCCGTCGGGGCGCTTCTTACTTGCGGATGCCGAGTTCCGGCTGTGCGATGATGGCGCGGTAACGGTTGATGTCCTTGCGGATGAGATAGTCGAGCAGCGAACGGCGCTGACCTACCAGACCCTTGAGTGCGCGGGCGGTGGCGAAGTCTTTGTGGTTCTGTTTCAGGTGCTCGGTGAGGTGTTTGATACGGATGGAGAACAGGGCGATCTGCGATTCGGGGCTGCCCGTGTCTGTCTTCTTGTGGAAGTAACCGTACTTTTCAAAGATTTCCTCTTTTTGTTCTTTTGAAAGATGCATTTCAGTGAGAGTTTAATGTGTTAGTAATTAGAAACTTTTCGTCGAAAGGAGGTGTGGCGGCCTCTCACCGGCCGCGGTTCCTTTGCAAAAAAAGCGGTGCAAAGTTACGAATTTTCCGTGCTTCCGCCAAACTATTTCCTCAAATATTTTTGTCAGATTGCGATTTTTTTACTAATTTCGGGCGAAATATCTCTCTCCGGTATGTTAATACCATTAGGTGGCCCCGGCGCCACCATCCTGTTATTAATGTATTTTACCCGTAGACAATTATGAAATTCTCATTACGCAAACCGCTGGTTTTCACCCTTATGGCCGTCGCCCTCGTGGCCGCGGCCGATAAAATAACACTCCTGCATACCAACGACACCCACTCCTCGATAGCCCCGGACCCGAAGACAGGCAACGGCGGCATCCTGCAACGCAAGGCAATCTTCGACTCCGTGCGCCAGGCCGACCGCAACGTGCTGGCCATCGATGCCGGCGACGCCGTGCAGGGTTCCCTCTATTTCAAGTTCTTCAAGGGGGACGTGGAATATCCGCTGATGAACATGATGGACTATGACATCCGCATCCTCGGCAACCATGAGTTCGACAACGGACTGAAGGACCTCGCCAAGTATTACAGGAAGGTGACGGCCACTCCCCTCTCCACCAACTACGACTTCTCGAAAACGGAGCTGAAGGGCGTATTCAAGCCCTACGTTATCAAGAAGATAGGGGGCAAGAAGGTGGGCTTCATCGGCATTAACATCAACCCGGAGAGTCTCATAGAGAAGAAGAATACCGGAGCCATGGTATATGAAGACGCCATCGGGAAGGCCAACGAGACGGCCGCCTACCTGAAGAAGGACAAGAAGTGCGACCTTGTGGTGGCGGTGACGCATATCGGCGTCAGCGATAAGTCGGGGCAGCCGACGGACTATGACCTCGCCCGGCAGAGCCGCGACATAGACATTATCATCGGCGGCCACTCCCACACGCTTATCAACCCGGGACAGACGGGGCAGTATCCCAACGTGGTTAAGAACGCAGACGGTCGCGATGTGCTCGTTGCGCAAACCGGAAAGGGAGGAAAGTTCGTGGGCGAGATTAGCATCGACACCGACCTTCTGGGGCAAGGTGTCGCAGCTTACGATTACAAACTGATTCCCGTCGGCAACCGTTTCAAGAGCTATGACCCGGCCATGCAGAAGTTCCTCGAACCCTATAAGCATGACGTGGACTCGGTCAACGCACGCGTGATAGGCCGCGCCGACTATACCCTGCACGGCGATGACCGCAACGGAGGATATGCCAACCTTGCCGGCGACTTCGCGATGTGGTTCGGACGGCAGGTGGTGGACTCCGTGCTCCCCGGCCGCAAGATTGACCTCGGAATCATGAACGTCGGCGGTATACGCCACGATATGCCCGCAGGCGATGTTACCGAAGGAGAAATACTCGACACCTTCCCCTTCGCCAACTATATGATCATCAAGGAACTGTCCGGCCAAGACATTATCGACGCCATGAAGGTGGCCGCAAAGAAGGGGGGCGAGGCCGTGAGTGGAAACGTCCGCGTGGTATGCACCCCGGATTCCACCGTCAAGCAGGTGATTATCAACGGCGAGCCCATGGACCCGAACCGGCAGTATGTGGTGAGCACCATCAGCTATCTGGGCGACGGCAACGACAACCTCAAGACGCTGGCCAACGGAAAGTTGCTGTGGCGCGACCCGATGCCCGACATGTCGGAACGTATCCTGGACTATATCTCGAGTTTCGGACGGCTCGGACTCCCCGTGAACCCGGACCCGACACCCCGCTTCGTCCGCGAGGTGGTCATCGATAATAAATAAGCAAGAAAGGGAAATGACCCGGAAGGCGCGATTCCTGTTGCTCGTTTCGCTGCTGCTGACCTTGGCGGCGGGATGCGCGCGCACTTCCCGGCAGTCTGTCTCCGACTCTGCCGCGACAGCCGATTCACTCGCCGCCTTTCGTGCCGATTCACTGGAGAAAGAAAAGAGTTTGCGGCGGACTGCCGACTCGCTTACGCGCTCCCTTACGCTGGAACAACGCGCCGCCATGGTGCTGATGCCCGCCGTCTATACGCGCACTGACGCCGCCACCATGGCGCTGCTGCGTTCATACGTGCACGAACGCCATACCGGCGGAGTCATCCTGTTGCGCGGAGATACACTCTCGGCACGCGTGATAGCCGACTCCATAGCACGTTGGCGCGGTCGGGAGTTCTTCATTGCCATTGACGCCGAGTGGGGACTCGGGATGCGCCTCACCGACGCCACCTCTTACCCCGACAACCGTACCATAGGTCTCAATTCCTCGCCGGAAGCCGTGCGCAAATATGGCCGCGAAGTGGGGAGGCAATGCCGCCGGTTGGGGATTAATATGCTGCTCGGTCCCGTTGCCGACATCGTGCCCGACTCGCTGCGCGACTCCTCTTATATTGGGCGCCGCTCCTTCGGGTCGGACCCTGCGCGTGTGGCCGAGCTGGTGTGCGCTTACAGCGGCGGAGCCGCCGAAGCCGGCGTGCTGACGGTGGTGAAACATTTCCCGGGACATGGCGGCGTGGCGGCCGACAGCCATAAGACGCTCCCGTCGCTTCGCAAGCCGCTGCGCCAGCTTACCGCCGAAGACCTGCGTCCCTTCCGGCGGTACATAGACCTGGGCGGACGCGCCGTGATGATAGGACATATCTCGGTTCCGGCCGTTGACCCGCAACTGCGCTCCGCCGCTTCCTCTCCGGCCGTTATCGGCGACCTGTTGCGCGACGACATGCACTTCTCCGGACTGATACTTACCGATGCGCTGAACATGGGCGGAGCCGCCGACATAGACCCTGCCGAAGCCATCGCCGCCGGTGCCGACATGATACTCGCCCCGGCCGACACCCCTGCCGCCATACGGCGCATAACGGACGCCGTGCTCTCGGGAGAACTCCCCGAAGAGCGCCTCAACGAAAGCGTAACGCGAATCTTCCTCCAGCTGCTGCGGCAGGGCTGACGCCCGCAGGTTTATGAGAGTTATAAGTCTTATAAAAGAACCGGTCTACACGTTGTTTAGCCGGACATGCGGCCCGCGTCCTTGTAGCTATATGAGCCGTGGGCCGTTATTATCACATGGTCGAGCATCTGGACCCCTACCGCCCGGCAGCCCTCGCAGCATGAGCGCGTTATAGCGTCGTCCTGTCCCGACGGGTGTGTATTCCCCGACGGATGGTTGTGACACATGATGAGTGCCGAGGCCTGTTCCAGAATGGCCTCCTTGAGTATGAGTTTGAGGTCGAAGACCGAAGCCGCCAGACCGCCGCTCGTAACCCGGGCCATACGTAGCACCTGGTGGCGCCGGTTGAGAAGCAGAATCCATATTTCCTCGTGGCCGAGGTTCCCTATCTTCGGGCGCATTAGCTCCACTATGTCGCCCGAATCTTTGATTTGCGGGCGTTCGGGCGGCTCCTCCGTGCGGTAACGGCGTATTATCTCCATCATGGCTTCGAGTTGGAGCGCCTTGGTGGGGCCCAGTCCCTTGAAACGCAGGAAGTAACCGTGGTCGCGGCGTTCCATTGTGTGGAGGCTCCCCTCGTTGTCGCGCAGGATGCGGCGGCATAGGTCCGTCACCGGAATCCCCTTGACGCCGGTGCGCAGCAGGATGGCGAAAAGGTCGGAGGTAGCGAGACTGCCGATGCCGTATTTCAGGGCACGTTCGCGCGGCTGGTCATCGCGGTCCAGGTCTTTTATCCTCACCGCCGCTTTGCCGCCGTCCGTTTCCTCCGGTCTGCTATAGTTGACTTCCAGCTCGTTGACTTTCATCTCATTTTCCCCTCCGCATTTCTATTTCCTGCTGCGTGTCGCGGCCGTGGCGCAGGAGTATCTTCCACGTGTAGGCGCGTATGAAACCGGTGCCGTAGCCGCAGAGCTGTACCAGCGCCGCAAGGACGCCGAGCGTCCCTATCTTCGCGGAGCGGGTAGCTACCATTCCCGTCACCCATACGGCAAGGATATAGACGGCCAGCGGTATGAGCAACAGCGGTTTGAAGAAAGCTCCGACTATCATCGCCAGGGCGAAGATGACGAAGAGCGCCGGCAGCCAGTGTACCGCCTTCATCGACCCCGGGTAGAGTAGTTGCAGGGTGATGCGCGACATGCCGAAGATGTGGACCTGACGCCAGAATTTCTTGAAATCCACGCGCCGCTTGTGGTAGACTTTCACCTCCGGATAGAGCGCGATGCGGTAGCCCGCCAGACGTATGCGCGTGCTCATGTCTATGTCCTCGGAGAACATCTCGCGGAAGCCGCCCACTTTCCGGTAGACGGCACGCGAATAGCCCATGTTGAAGGTGCGCGGCACGAACTTCTCGAGGCTCACCTTGCCGCCGCGTATGCCACCGGTGGTCAGGAACGAGGTCATGGAATAGTTGATGGCCTTCTGCGTGTCGGAGAAGGAGGAGTGCGCCGCGTCGGGACCGCCGAAGCAGTCGGTGGGATGCTCACTTAGTTCGCGTTTCAGGCCGCTGATGTAGTCGGGGGGCAGGATGCAGTCGGAGTCCACGAAGACGAAGAAGTCGCCGCCGGCGCGGTCCATGCCGTAGTTGCGGGCAATGCTTCGTCCCTCGTTATCCTTGAAGAAGTACTTGACGCGAAGGCGGTCGGCGTACTCGCGGCAGACGTCGCCGCACGGCACGGGACTGCCGTCTTCCACTATCACGACCTCGAAATCGCGGTCATCCTGCGCCGCGAGGCTTTCCAGTAAGTCACGAACCTCGTCCGGCCGGTTGTAGACCGGGACGACAATAGAAATCAGTTTCGGCGCAGCCATATAGTGTTTGTTGTGTGATGGTTGACAGGATTCCTGTTTAAAAGCAACGGGAGGTGCAGGCCGAAGCTTGCCCCTCCTGTTTTGCTCTTTTATATAAGGCGTATAGTTTGTGCGTCAGGCTTTTACACGTCCTACGTAGCTGCCGTCGCGGGTGTCGATTTCAATCTTTTCGCCAGTGTTGATGAAGAGCGGGACGCGGACGGTTGCGCCGGTCTCAACGGTGGCGGGTTTCAGAGTGTTGGTGGCGGTGTCGCCCTTGAGGCCCGGCTCTGTGTAGGTGATTTCGAGGACGGTCTTCATCGGCATCTCGGCGTAGAGCACGGTGTCGGTGCTGGCATCGCTGACAACCTCCACGATGTCGCCTTCCTTCATGAAGTCGGCGCCTGTAACGAGGTCCTTGGAGATGGGAATCTGCTCGAAAGTTTCCTGGTTCATGAAGATGTCATCGCCGCCGTCGGCGTAGAGATACTGGTAGGGGCGGCGTTCCACACGCACGTCTTCGAGCTTTTCGCCGATGTTGAAGCGGCGCTCGAGCACGCGGCCGTCGACAACGTCCTTGAGTTTTGTGCGCATGAAAGTGTTACCTTTGCCGGGTTTCACGTGAAGGAACTCAACCACGAAATAGAGGCGGCCATCCATGCGGATGCAGGTTCCGTTCTTGATGTCTTGAGCGTTCATCATAACTGTATAGTACTTTTAATTAATTCGAGAAAAAGTGTAAAAAACGGTAAAAACCGCGCCGGGCGCGACTATGAAAGCCCGAAAGCGGTAATTTTGTGCAAAATTAAGAAAAAAAAAGCGCTCCGCCAAGAAAACGGCGAAAAAAGCGCGTAAATATGGAGCGCAGGTCTCCAGTCCTGCTTAACAAAAGCACTGTACGGGCACAAAAAATCAGCTGTGCCGACCGCAGGGCCTGCATAGCTGTATTTTTTGTTTCAGATGTAGAGTCGGTGCTTACTTGGAAGCGAGGTGATCCGATACCGTAAGCGAGAAACGACCCTTGGCGCGGCGGCGCGAAATCACCTTGCGGCCGTCTTTGGTAGCCATTCTCTCACGGAAGCCGTGTTTGTTGACTCTTCTGCGGTTGGAGGGTTGAAATGTTCTTTTCATCTTATATGGTTATTTTTTATTTTCGGTTTTCGGACTGCAAAATTAGGAAATCATTTTCATACCACAAAATTTTTTCGCGATTTTCCGCCCTAAAAAGCGTTTTTACCACGATTTACAGCTGCGGAGATGCCGGAAGAGGCTAATCAGAGCACTGAAACTGCGCTCTCGGGGTATCTAAGGTCATTAAATTCCTTAAGGATCTTAAGGTCGGGAGGACGACGCGCCGGACGGGTTTCGGATGGTCGTTATGGCCGTTAAAACCTTCAGTGGCTCTCCGGATGCGGGTCCGCTTTTGTTACATAGGCCGGGAAGCCTGCCCTCCATATTTGCCGGGGTGCTCATCAGGGACAAAAACAAAAGGAACCAATTTCACAATTGATTCCTCTCTTTTACTACTTGACTAAATAAATTCTTACATGTCACGTTCGTAGAAACTTCCGATGCAAAATTACAATCTATTTCTTTTACGGCAAGTGTCTTTCGTGTTAAAAAATCTTAACCGGACTTATTTTTCCCACTCTCCCCTGCCGTTTTGCACATTTGAGACTGTTTGTGCAGGTTTTTCGCACCCCGGGAATGTGTCGCCGCGTCACTTTTCCTCCTTTTTTTGGCGGAGGTATTCGCGGGCGGTGAGGTCGAGCTCGTCGTACCATTCCTGGCCGAAACGGCGCGTCAGGGGTTCTTTCAGGAACTCGTAGGCACGGACGCGGTTCTTCCTCCCCTCTTTCAGGGCGCATTTGCAGACGTTCCATTTGTGCAGGTTTACGGCCGTCATGACACCCACCGGGTCGAGCCGCACCGGATAAAGGTGGCACGACATGGGTTTGGTCTGCGGTATGCGTCCCTCGCGGTAGGCTTTTTCAAGCAGGCAGAGACATACCCCGCCGGGAGCATAGGTGGTGAAGACGCAGTCGCGGCCGTCGACTATGGAGGTCACGAGGTCCCCCTCTTCGTCCACATAGCAGACGCCCTGCTCCTCCACCACACGCTTGGCGCCGGGGAGCATTTCGTCGTATATGCCGGGCAGCACGTCCTCTATGGCGCGCACCTCACCGATGGTCACGGGAGCGCCGGCCTCTCCCTCCACACAGCACTGTCCGAGACATTGGCTGAGGTCGCATTTGAAGTATTCCTCCACGAGGTCAAGGGAAACGAGTGTATCTTTTATCTGTAGCATAATGTTCTGTATTACTGGAAGGCGGTGATGGTGGTCGTGCCCAGAAGCCGGTCGGCCCTTTCGCCGGGCTGGCGCACGTAAGCCTTCACGGTGTATTCGTTGCGGGTTTCGTATTTGTTGCCGTCTATAAAGTACGGGTCGGTGCCGACGGCCGATTTTACGACATACCTATAGTTATAGGAGCCTTGTTTAAGGGGCATCTCGAGTGTATAGGCATGGCGGTCACGGTCGTAGCGCATACGGTTCTGCGCGGAGTAGCGCCCCAGGGTCATCTCCCCTTCCACATACACCTCGGCGTCGATGATTTCCGGCATTTCGAGGGTGAAATGTACGGTGACGTAGTCGGCGCCGAGGTCGGCGTCGGTGGCGTTGTATTCGCGTACCATGAAGCGGCCGGACTGCGTCTGGTCGTAGCTGTAACTGCGGTCGCGTCCGGGGCGGTCGCGGCGGAGGTAGGCGTGGTAGCCCGGCCCGACGTAGCGCACCGAGTCGACGTTCATCCCGGGATAGTCGGCGCGTACCGTCTCGAAGCGGCGGAACTCGTTGCCGGCTGGGAATATCAACTCGTTGAGGTGTTCGTAAATCACGCGGTTGCCCTGCACGCGCTGCGGGTTGCGTATCACTACGGCGTCGGTGCCGGGGACGGCGTTCTGCTCCACTGTGAGCGTAATGTCGCTGTAAGGGTTGCGTATGGCAGTCTGTCCGGTGTCAAGGATGACGTCGAGTTGCTGGAACTCGCCGTTGAGTCCGCGGTCGGTCTGCGAGTCGGCCTGCGCCATTATCTCCACCGCCCCTTCCGAGACGCAGAATCGCGCCTGGAGGAGCGTCTCGCCCGGGTCCTGCTCGTCATAGACCTGCAGGAGGTAGTTGCCCGAAACCAGCGGGCGCAGCTCTTCGGCGGGCAACTCTATGCGGTAGTTGAGGAAGTGGACGAATGTGTTCTGCGAGAAGGCATAGTCCTCGATGGCAAGGTCGTTGAAGCCGGAGAGGTATTCCGACTCCACGAGGCCGGAGGGCTGCCAGTCGGCGTTACAGTGCAGGAGGCGGTAGCGCAGGAAGTCACGGTCTTCGCCGAGGCGGTCGAAGGTGACGGTAAGCGCCTCGTCGCCGCGCAGCGAGATTACCGGCGGCAGGAAGAAGTTGTCGGAGCGCTGAATCTTGAGCGTGCGGAACGTGGGGTCGAAGATGCCGGGCGCAGTGTCAAGGGCGACGGCCGGCACGGACAAGGACAATGCTGCCAGGAGGGCGAGGAACTTTCTCACTGCTTGGTCAAGGCTTTGTGCAGGATTTCTATACCGTTAAGTATCAACTCATTGCAGGGAATGGCATTCGGTTTGGACTTTAGGTCGCGGCAGCGGAGGAAGCCGTTGTGGCGCGAGGCGAACTCCTCCATCAGCGAGCGTACCTCGCCGTAAGTGCGGGCTTTCTTCGTGGGATCGGGACCACATATCATGCTCTGCGCGATGGCCATGCCCAGGGGGACGCCGCAGAGTTCGCCGCAAGCGCCCACTCCGCCTCCGAGGCCCGATGTCATGGAGGCGGCCTGCCCTTCAGTGAGGCCGAGGTCGGCGGCGAAGACCATCAGTACTGTCTGCGCGCAGTTATAACCATGTTTCCTTATCTCGAGTGCTTTCTGTTTTCTTTCTTCGAGTGTCATTTTTCGTTACCAGATAATTGGTGATTTTCCGTGTTGTACGAGGTATTCGTTGGCGCGGGAGAAATGGTGGTTGCCGAAGAATCCGCGGTAGGCCGAGAGGGGCGAGGGATGCGGCGACTTGAGCACCAGGTGGCGCGAAGTGTCTATCATCGCTCCCTTGCGGGCGGCGTCGGAACCCCACAGCAGGAACACGAGGCCATCGCGCTTTTCGGCAAGCGTGCGCACGGCGGCATCGGTGAACTGTTCCCAACCGAGATATGCGTGCGACTTTGGCTGGTGTGCCCTTACCGTCAGCGAGGCGTTCAGCAGTAAAACACCCTGCCGTGCCCAGCGGGAGAGGTCGCCGTCGGCCGGCATCGGGGCGCCGGTGTCGTCGTGCACCTCTTTGAAAATATTGACGAGCGAAGGCGGCATAGCGACGCCCGGCGCCACGGAGAAGCAGAGGCCGTTGGCCTGCCCCGGACCGTGATAGGGGTCCTGTCCGAGGATTACCACTTTCACGTCGTCGAAGGGAGTGAGGTCGAAGGCGGCGAAAATTTCGCACGCGGGCGGGAATACGGCACCGGGGTTGGCGGCATACTCTGCGTGGACGCCGCGGGCCAGCCGGGCGAACCAGTCGCTTTGGAATACCGGGGCGAGTTGGCGCCCCCATTCCTTCTCGATACGTACATCCATAGGAAAATCGAATTTTGTTTTGCAAAAATAACGCAAAATCCCGTAGCTGCCAAATTTCGGTGATAAAAAAACGACCGAAAAGTGACCGTAAACATGCCGCAACCGCATCCTGACGCCGCCGTCGAAGCCGGCGCCGCCCTCCTTGCGATGCTGCCGAAACTACGGATGTATAATCATTTCAAGCAAATAGCAACGAGCGACGAAGAGAAAACGCACCGGAATACACTATATTATAGAAAAATGCCATCAGGATAGTTAAAAATTCAGTTATTAATATATTCTAACATTTAAAATGTCCTTAATAAGCCGAATCATGCTAATTTTGCACCGGATTCGTATATATTTTATCCGCTGGGATTTATAAATATTCTACGAAACCAATAAGGATAAACTCAGTAACCAATATTTCAGATTTCCGTTTGAAAATTTCTTCCTGAACCTTGCCAAGCTTTTTTACCTTATTTTATATACTACACGACATCTATAAACTCGTATCCATTCCGGTTGCCGCCCTGATATGCGCGACATCCTTGGGCGCCGGAGCCGCCGACTGTAAGTCGGCCGTCCCGGCCGCAGAGCGTTTTCAACTCAATGCCAAGGCACAGCCTACGGCCACTCTCCCGGCCCCTCGGCATGAAGCCGCCGGCAAAGCCACACGTGACGAAGTGTGCGGCTATTATAACTTCGACTCCTTCCGTCTGACCCGCGCTTTCCAGGGCTGGGAACGCTCCTATTGCCTCCCCATAGTGATGCCCGGCGAAGGACCCGACGACCTGATACTCTACGGTTTCTGGGCAGACTTCGACTACGACGGCACCCCTATCTCCGAAGTGCACGCCAAATTCGACCAAGAAGCACAGACCATAACAATCCCCGCCGGAACCTGCCTCGGAACCTACGGCGACTATACTTCTTATATATATATGTCAGCGACTGGAACACCGACATCATGCTCGACGAGCCCATAGTGCTGAACTATGACCAGGCGAACAAAGGGATGACCTATTACTGCGAGCCCAACGCCGCCGGGAACGCCCCCGTAAGCTGCCTGATAGTAACAAGCTACCCGGACGCCGTAGGCCAGCACATAACCCAGGGCGTGGACTTCATCGCTGCCATAGAGATGTACAAGTACAACGGTTCCATGACGCTCACCGACGCAACGCACGTATCTTCGGGCGAAGCCCTGGTTTACATCGACCCGACGGCGGGAGGCTTCACGGTGCGCAACTTCGGCAACCGCGGCTACCGCATACCGCTCGACTTCACGGCCGACCTTGAAGCCGGCACCTGCACCGCGCAGCCTACCCTCTGCCACAAGGACTTCAAATTCGACGACGGCCGGGTGATGGACCTCCACTTCGCCTCCACCAACGGCACCGCCATAACCGGCACCATCGCCAAGAAAGAGGGTGAGGAAAACCTCTACGTGGTGAACATCCCTTCCTGGTCGCTCTATAACATGGCCGACGGCAAAGCCATGGTAGAATACAAGGACACATATCTCACCGTGCCTCTGGGCGACAGCAGCGGAGTGGAAACGCCCGTAGCCGACGCTACCGAGGCTCCGGCAGAATACTTCACCCTCCAGGGTGTGCGCGTGGACAATCCCCGTCCGGGAACCGTGGTTATATGCCGCCGCGGCGACAAGGTTTCCAAAATACTTGTGAAATAACCCGCACATCCGCCCTCAGAAAAAACAACACTACGTTTCTGAAACAACCTCTTTCGTTAATTCACTTTTTAACCAATATCTACTTAAATGAAAAATTCATTACGCTTTATGCTCCCCGTAGCACTGTTCGCACTGGGAACGGCAGCTGCCTCGGCAGACGAATTCGTGGTGGACGGACTGCGTTACTCCACCCTTGACGACAACACCGTCACCGTAAAGAAATACGTAGAAGGAACCGACATCGTGATTCCCGCCAAAGTGACCGACCCCGAAACCTCCACGGAGTATTCCGTAGTGCAGGTCGAACGCCAGGCTTTCTACAATACAACCGACGTCAAAACCGTAAGCATCCCGTCATCGGTCAAAAAAATCGACACCTACGCATTCTGGAAATGCGGCGCAGAGACTGTCACCATAGCCGAAGGGCTCGAGGGCATCGGACACGCCGCGTTCAAGGAATGTAAGAACCTCAAGAACATCAACCTCCCCTCCACCCTTACCGAACTCGGCTATATGTGGGATGTGACCGGCAACGACGGCTCCGTATTCGTGGGTTGTACAGCCCTTGAAAGTATAGATATTCCCGGAAGCGTGGAACACCTGCCGCAGCTCACCTTCTCGGAATGCACGAACCTCAAGAACGTTACCCTGCACGAAGGTACCGTTTCGATAGGCGAACACGCCTTCGGAAGCTGCTCCGCGCTCCAGGGCGTAGAGATGCCGATGTCGGTAGAATCTTGGGAGAGAGGTATCTTCGACAAGAGCGGCGTGGTAAGCCAAGTCATCCCCGGCCGCATAAAAATCATCCCCAACAGCGCGTTCTGGTATTGCAAGAACATGACCTCCTTCACCATCGAAGAGGGAATAGAGGAAGTAGGCAAGAGCTCCTTCGCGGATGTCGGCCCCATCACCGAAATCAAGGTCCCCAACTCTGTGGAATGGGTGCGCAGTGACGCTTTCCAGGGCAACGGCGGCGTGAAGAAAGTCTACCTCGGCTCGGGCGTACGCCGCATGGGCCATGCCTGCCTCGCGGTATGGGTGCCCGATCAGGCTACCAATACCCCGCAATGGGTGCTCGAAGAAATCCACATCGCATCTCCCGTGCCTCCCGTCCACGAGCAGAACGACGAACACTTCGAACAGGTGGCGGACGACTTCTTCTTCGGCGGCAAGGAGTTCACCGACGAGCTCCGCACACAATTCTACTCCGAAGTTAAGCTCTATGTGCCTGCCGACGCAGTGGACGCTTACAAAGCAGCCGACATCTGGAGAGAGTTCGTGAACATCCTCCCCGAAAGCAAGCAGGACGGCATCGAAGGCATCGCAGCCGAAGGTGACCTCGACATCGAAGGCGGCATTGCCCGTGCAGCCGGCGCCATCGAAGTCTATACCGTCTCCGGCGTCCGCGTAGCCGCAGCTCAGGCTGAGTTTGACCTCAACACACTCGGCAAAGGCCTCTACATCGTCAAGAGCGGTAACAAGAGCCTCAAGACTGTTGTGAAATAAGTAAGCATTCCCCTGACATGAACACGGAGGAAGACCCGCCCGCGGGTCCTCCTCCGTTTCTAATTTTATCTATACCGCAGATTATTTCAGTCCGAACATGAAGCGGGTCACCCGGAAGCGGTTAAGCACATAGCGGTAAAGCAGGAACGGCACGGTGGCGCCCACCGTCAGCGTGATGGCCGTGGCGGCGAGGAAGGGCCATACCTGCGCGTGGCCGTCTACCAGAGGGAACGTCCGCCCGTCAATCCACGGGAGAACAAGCGATTTAGCAAAGCCGAGGAACGTGGTGTGGAAAAGGTAGATGAGATAAGAGGCGGCGGAGATTTGGAGCATCGTGCGGCCGAACCGCGATGTGGCGTGTGGCACAAGGAATCCGCACAGCGCCGGGACGGCATAGATGGCGAAGTAGGGATTGGCGTATGCGGCCTGGGGGAGCACGGTGAAGTAAAATACCGAGCTGAGGATGAAGAGCACCGTCGCGATGCAGGCGGGAACCGGAGCCTGGCGTCCGTCGGGACGTGAGGAGGAGAAACCCACCACGTCGCGGTAGTCGTAAAGCACCGTCCCCAGGACAAAGAATACCGTCATACGTCGTGTCATTTCGAGGCAGAAAACATCCGGCGCGGTGACGGGGAGGTATGCCGCCACAAAGCTGATGGCCAGGAGAACGAGCCGCATTTTAGGCGTCTTGAAGAAAGGAACTATCATGAACATCCACCACAGCGCCCACACGAACCACAGGTAATACCCGGCGGCCGGAAGGTAGAATATCTCGAGGTATGTGGCCGTCGTCACCGGATGCTGCACATACGCCTCCCCTTGCATCAGGAGTTTGATGGTAACCACGATAAGAGAGGTAAAGAAGTACGGCACGAGGAGCCGTTTCACTTTTCCCAAAAGGAAAGAGCCATAGCTCCGGGTACCGCGCGTATGCATGTAGACGAACCCGCTGACCGCCAGGAAAAGCGGCATTATAAAGGTGTGGATGTAAGACACGGCATGCTGCCACCATACGGGCGCCTCCGCCGGGTCCCAATGTATGAGAACCACAAAGAGGATGGCGAAACCGCGCGCAAAGTCAAACTCGAGCAAACGCCGGCGCCGCGGCCCGGATGTTACGGCCGGCGTTTCGTTCTTTGTTATGGTTTGTTCCGTCATGTCGAATAAAAAATAAGTGTCTATGAACCGCCGGTCCTGTCGTGCTACGGCGGCCTAATTGAGTAACGGAGAAAAGCGCCGTGAATTATATCTCCTGAATTTGGCGGAAATAAAAAAAAGTTGTAACTTTGCAGCCGTAAAGGAACGCTCCCGTAGTTCAATGGATAGAATAATGGATTCCGGTTCCATCGATTGGGGTTCGACTCCCCACGGGAGTACCAGAGACAGCCGCGCCACGTGCCGGCTGTTTTTCGTTGCTCACAATACTATTGCCGGGTAGATTATTCCGGGGGAAGGGGCGAAGGAGGCAAAAAAACGGTTAAAAGTTTGCGGGGATGGGGAAAAATTCCTAACTTTGCCGTGCTTTTTGTAACCGCTGGTAGGACACGACGGCCTATTATGTTGCAAATCAACCTTTTAACACTGAAATTAAAATGGATTTAATCAAAGTAGTGGAGCAGGCATTCGCCACTCCTGAAAAGAATCTGCCCGCTTTCGGCCCCGGCGATACCATCACAGTGGCTTACCGCATCAAAGAGGGTAACAAAGAGCGTATCCAGCAGTTCCGCGGCGTAGTCATCCGCATCAACGGACACGAAGACAAAAAGCGTTTCACTGTCCGCAAAATCTCCGACGGTATCGGCGTTGAGCGTATATTCCCCATGGAATCTCCGTTCATCGAGTCGATTACCATCAACAAGCTTGGCAAGGTGCGCCGCGCCAAACTGTACTATCTCCGTGGCCTTACCGGCAAGAAAGCCCGTATCAAAGAGCGCCGCGTGAAGAAAGCTCAGGCTTAATCCTGACACAGTACGTCTATCTTCGACTTCACAAAACACGACCGCCGAACATGGCGCACCGTCATCGAGAGGCGGGGCCAGCATGTTTCTGCGGTCTGTTTGTGTTGTGAAACAGGCTGCGCACATACTTATAGCCCTGCAAAGGGGCGCAGCTTATCACTCTTGCAATCCGGCAATCCGGACGCCTTAGAAAGCTTAAAATTTTATAATTTCTTAAACTTTTATTCCAAATCTTACACTGGAATTTTGCGTTATAGTTAATAAATAGTTCTTATATATGTCTACGACAGGTAAAAATCAAAAAGCTCTCCTGATGATTCTCGACGGCTTCGGCCTCGGGGACCACAAGAAGGACGACGCCATCTTCAATACAGAGACACCGAATATCGACTCACTCAACGCCCGCTATCCCCACTCGCAGCTCGACGCCAGCGGCGAGGACGTCGGCCTCCCCGACGGCCAGATGGGCAATTCCGAAGTTGGCCACCTCAACATCGGCGCCGGACGCATCGTATATCAGGACCTGGTGAAAATCAACCGGGCCATAGAGTCGCGGTCCATCCTCGACAATCCCGAAATCAAGAGTGCCTTCGGCTACGCCCGCGCCCACAATGTGCCCATCCACTTCATGGGCCTGACCTCCACCGGCGGCGTTCACTCCTCGCTGGAGCACCTCTTCGCCCTCTGCGACATAGCCCGCCAATACGAGCTTAAGGACGTCTACCTCCACTGCTTCATGGACGGCCGCGACACCGACCCGCGCAGCGGCGCCGGATTCCTCAGCCGCGTGCAGGAGCATTGCGCCCGGTCGGCCGGTAAGATAGCCTCGGTCATAGGCCGTTACTACGCCATGGACCGCGACAACAACTGGGACCGTGTGAAACTGGCTTACGACATGCTCACCGCCGGAAAAGGTGAACAGACCTCCGACGTGGTGAAAGCAGTGGAAGCCTCATACGAAGCCGGAATTACCGACGAGTTCCTCAAGCCCATAGTCAACGACACGGTGGACGGCCGCATCGGCGCCGGACACGTGGTAATCTTCTTCAACTACCGCAACGACCGCGCCAAAGAGATTACCATAGCGCTGACACAGCACGACCAGGACGGCATGAAGCCCGTCCCCGACCTGCAGTATTACTGCATGACGCCCTACGACGATTCCTTCCACGGCGTACACATACTTTTCCCGAAAGAGGACGTGCAGATGACCCTGGCCGAATATCTCTCCACCCTTGGCAAGAAGCAGCTCCACATAGCCGAGACCGAGAAGTACGCCCATGTCACCTTCTTCTTCAACGGCGGCCGCGAAGCCCCCTTCGCCGGCGAAGAACGGATCCTCATCCCCTCCCCCAAGGTCGCCACCTACGACCTCAAGCCGGAGATGAGCGCCTACGAGGTGACCGACAAGCTGGCGGAAG